>ERZ779865.39-NODE-39-length-118835-cov-16.150707_pt1 | contig 118835 bp, 96 predicted proteins | sample MGYA00433088_ERZ779865 | MGnify/ENA primary metagenome ERZ779865 (study PRJEB29588, sample SAMEA2151703) | human gut metagenome | biome: human gut; feature: human-associated habitat; material: faeces | place: Denmark | collected 2008/2010 ... | reverse complement strand
AGTCCGGACTTTTTATAACCTAGTCCGACCTAAAAAAAGAAAAGCCGGACCGGCGAGAACAAAGTTTGCAAGCATTTACGAAAATAAAGATTACAACGCCGGTAAAAAAGCGGATACATATATGTGCTAAAGCATAAAGAGCATGAACACGACTGATAATCCATAAAAAAAAGAAACGGGCGTCCGCATACACTTGTGTGAATATGGGACGCCCGTAAAAAAAATGCTTTAACTGCTCCGGCCAAAGACGACTGACAGCCGGATGATGATACGGTTTTCGGCCTTTACTGAGCTACCTGGCGAGCTTTAAAATCGGTAATGGTGGCTTTAAAATTACCGGATTGCTTCAAGGGGAAGAAAAGCGTACTGATGAATTTATGCGAAGACTTTCCTTTATCGTCAAACCAGAAGGTGCGGGTGGTCAAGTTATCCACCAACTTATCGTTGACATAAAGACGAGTGGCGGTATTGGTACCTTCGACACGGATTCGGGCCGTAGTATTGGGTTCGAGACGATAACGGAACTTATAGAGATAGCCATCGCGAGCGAAGCCGAGCATACCGGATACGGGATCGGACAGATAGAATGTGGTATAGTCGCTGGAAAGCAATACTGTACCCGGAGTTTCGTAAGCATCGGACGCCTGTACGGTGAACTCCACGGCATAGTTGTAACCTATACCCTGCTTGCTGAATGTTTTGTTGGGTTGAAGCTGAGCAAACTGCTCTACCACACCATTATCACCAACGGCATAATAATAGCCCAATTCATTAACGCCCGGAGCTTCGGACAGCTGGCGGCGCTCCTGGTTGAATGTTTCAAAAGGAACCGTTGTAGAAGCAGCCGTCCACATTTTTGTAGAAAGGGTTTGCATTGCCGGCATAATACGATGATGAACATCACTTACGGAAATGCCGTTGCCTACATGATCGTTCCACACGGCAAACATACCCCCTTCGATATTGGGGTTACCTTCCTCAAAACGCTCACCACCCACGTTGGCCGGTGTCCAGTTTTTATAAAGAGATTCAATATTGAGATAATCATAATAATATCCGGCAATGGGCACTATGTAAACATAACCGTCGGGAATGCTGACAATGTGGTATCCCTGCTTAATCATTTCCTTGGGTTGCGCATAGCCATTGTACCAGCAATTCATCAAGACGTCCTTGCTCTTGACGGGAGTTGTTCCGTTGGCATGGGTGAGGGCTCCCCAAACACAGGCCTGCTTGCCGTACTTCTCGACCAGACGGATACAATGGTCGGTAAAATCGCGGAACTTTTCCACGACCTGCTTGTCGGCATTGGAATACTCGTCGGTACCGACATGCACGCGTTTGCCCACGAACACGGGATTATCGCCCTCGAGATATTCGCTGAAAAGCGTATCGACAAAGGCATAGGTTTCGGGGTTAAAAAGTTCAAGATGGTCCATGCCATACTTCTGGCTGCCGATAGACGGCTTGTATTGCGTAAAGGCCAGCGAATGCGCCGGCACGTCGATTTCGGGAATAATTTCTACCCCCAGACTGTCGGCAAAAAGCTGGAAAGCGCGGAACTCATCCTTGGTATAATGGCCGTCGGGAGCTGCCAGACCTGGGAACTTATCACTCTCCAGGCGAAAAGCGGCATAGGTTTTGTCCCAATCCTGGTCAAAGAACTGTTTGAAGCCATTGTCATTAAGATGCACCTGAAGGGTATTCATCTTATAATAAGACATGACACGCACCAATTTTTTAAGATAGGACATGGGGAAGAACTTACGACCGCAATCAATCATGAAACCGCGTAGGGCATAGGAAGGACGGTCGGTCACTTTTCCGCAAGGAATCTCCTTGCTTTTCTCCGTCAGCTGCAAGAACGTACGTGTGGCATAATACAGCCCCTGACGAGCATCAGCCGACAGCTCGACGGTTTTGCCAACCTCGACGGTATAGTTTTCTGTTTTAGTCTTGTTCTTACCCAACTTCAGCACGACATCACCCGGCTGAGATTTACCGGTAACGATTTGCGGCCGATAGCCGTGGAACATGGCATAGTCGTCAGCCAACAATTCGGCCACGTTCTGCAAATCAGACGAAGCCTTTTTAGGCACCACGATGCGGAAATTATCAGCCAGGACAAATGACCCCGACGCCGACTTCCATTGCATAATTTCAGGAATCGTAAACGGTTTCTTTACGGGCTGCTCGGCAGCACCTGCCGGAAAAAAAGTGCATGCCGCCAAAGCTAAAGCCATCCAAATTTTCTTCATAGTATAAAAAATGGGGTTAAACAATACGAAAAATATATTTACAAAGGTATCACTTTTTTTTTACACAGAGCGCAGATATTCTATTTTTTTAAGGAAAATCACGGTATTGAACTTTACTGTTCTACAAAAAACTCAGTTAAAAACAAATTGTTCTCTCAATCCAATCGTTTTTTGCGTAACTTTGTCCGTTCAAAAAAACGAAATGGTCAAAATTCGTATGGAAGAAGAAATCTTGAAACAAAAAGTACAGAAATGGATTGTTTCCATTTCCACCTTAATTTTACTGGGAAAATTCATTGCCTATTGGATGACGCATTCGGTAGGTATTCTGACTGATGCATTGGAAAGCATTGTCAACGTAACAGCAGGTGTAATCAGTTTGTTCAGCCTGCGCTATGCTGCCCAACCCAAAGACAAAGAGCACCCGTTTGGACACGGAAAAATGGAATTGATTTCGGCCTCGATTGAAGGTATTATGATAACTATTGCCGGCGGATTCATTATATACGAAGGAATGAAACGCCTGTTCCTCCCCGAGCCGATACAGAAACTGGACATCGGTATTTATATCATCGCTGTTTCGGGGCTGCTCAATTATATGATGGGATGGTACAGCGTACGCATGGGACGACGCTACAACTCCATGGCACTGGTGGCCGGAGGAAAACATCTGCAATCGGACACCTACTCGACCATCGGACTGATTATAGGCTTGCTACTGCTATACATGACACACATCGCCTGGATTGACAGCGCACTGGCACTGGTGTTCGGAATGATCATCATCGTAACAGGAATATCCATACTGCGCAAAACGACCGACAACCTGCTGGACCATGCTGACGAGGAACTGCTCAAAGAACTGGCAGACCAAATCAACAAGGCAAGAAGCGACGAATGGATTGACATTCACAATGTAAAGGTAATCAAATCAGGTTCGTTCCTGTATTTGGACTGCGACCTGACCATCCCCTGGTACTATAACATTGAACACGGGCACGAACTGGGCAAACAACTGCACGACGTATTGTCGAAGCAACTGGCACAGAAGCTACAAATGACCATCCATCTTGACCCGTGCAACATATTTGACGTTCCCCGCTGTCATGCCTGCGGTTTGAAACAATGTCCGCACCGGAGAGAAAATTTCAAGCAACTGGAGGAAATATCACTCACCCAACTGACTTCAAACCAAGCTGAAAAAGGAGACTAAATACGCAAACTGCATGAACACGGAAAGCCCACTGCTGCAATTTGACGGACTGAAAATCGGCTATCGCCGGAAAAAAGCAATTACCCAAGAATTGTGCGGACAACTATGCAGCCATAATCTGATATGCCTGATTGGGAGAAACGGGGCCGGAAAATCAACTTTGCTCCGAACGCTGGCCGGGCTACAACCTCCCATAGACGGAGAAGTCCGCCTGAACGGGCGAATGCTCACCACTTACTCACACCAGGACATGGCCCGTATGATGGCCATTGTGCTGACCGACCGCATTACGGACGACAACATCACGGCACGCCAAGTAGTTGAAACCGGACGATACGCTTATACCGGATGGAGCGGCCGACTATCGGAAGAAGATCACCAAATTGTAGACAATGCCTTAGCTACAGTATCTTGTAAATCATTGGGAAGCAGAACAATGTGTTCCTTAAGCGACGGCGAGCAACAAAAAATACTCATGGCCAAAGCTATAGCCCAACAAACGCCACTCATCCTGCTGGACGAACCTACGGCCTTTTTAGACTACACAACTACGCCTGCCTGGCTCCACCTGTTGCATCGACTGGCTCACGAAGAAGGAAAGGCGATAGTCTTTTCATGTCATGACATTGAAACCGCACTGCGAACATCCGACGAAGTGTGGGTAATGCACGAAGGAAAACTGCTGACAGGAACGCCATCACAACTGGCGCAGGACGGCACGATAGGAAAATGTTTCGATTCGGAATACGTACATTTCAATGCGCAAAATCTACGCTTCGATATTACCCCAAACACCTGAAGCGAATTAAACTCTCAAAAAAAGATAACCGCTCCCGTCAATAACTCCATAGAGCAGGATAAAGAAACTACCGGTTGGTCTTACGATAACTCAATACGGCCCATCCGTCAAACAATACGGCAAAAACCACCAGAATCCCCAAAGGACGGAAAAGGTCGGAAATATAACTCCCCTTGAGATAGACAGAACGCATGATTTCAATAAAATACGTAAGCGGATTGGCGGCTGCCACCCACTGAGCCCAAAGCGGCATACTACGCACGGGCGTAAAAAGACCGCTCATCAGCATAAGTACAAGAATAAAGAAAAACATCACGAACATAGACTGCTGCATGGTTGACGAATGGTTGGACACCATCAATCCTAATCCGGAAACTACCAGAATAAACACGGCCGCCGACAAATAAAGAAAGCCAAGACTTCCCATCGGACGAATCTGATAGACTACAACGGAAAGCAAGATACAAAGCGTCAGCACAACCATGCCTACAACCCAATAGGGAAAGAGTTTGCCTAAAATAAACGTAAATTTTCCTAACGGCGTTACATTGAGTTGTTCCATCGTTCCACGCTCTTTTTCACTGACAATATTGAGGGTTGGCAAAAAACCGCACAAAATGGTCAGCAGCATTACCATCAGAGCCGGCACCATAAAATGTTTGTAGTCAAGCTGAGGATTGAAAAGATAACGCTCAGACAAACTGACCGGCATCACCCGAACCGGTTGCTGGCAAAAATCCGTAACGACTGTCGTCATATAACTAACTCCCAGCCCGCCCTTGGTTCCATTGATGGCATTGGCCGAAACCTGTACTACGGGACTGCTGTTTCGCTCAAGATCGCGTTCAAAATGGCGCGGGATTTCCAGGATTACGTCGGCCTCCCCTGTTCCTACCATCTGCAGAGCCTGGCTGTAATTGGGAACCATTGCCGTTAGCGTGAAGTAGTCGGTAGAAGCGACTTTCTCAACCAGACGCCGCGAAGTCATGGTATGATCATTATCGACCACACAAACCATATTATACTTGATTTCCATATTGGCGGCCCAGGGCATAAGCAGCATCATCAGGCAGGGAAAAATGAAAATCAGGCGAGGAATCAGTCCGTCGCGGAACATCTGCTTAAACTCCTTTTCTATAATATATCTCAGCACCATAGGTCTATTGAAATTTAATCCAAGCGTTTCTTAAAGCGACTCAAACTGGCTGTCAACAATACAACAGCCATACCACACAATACAAGAAATTCTGTCCATACACTGCTCCAGCCCATTCCGGCAATCATCACCTTGCGCACTGCAGCAATATACCATCGGGCAGGAATAGCCTCGGCCAACAGCTGCAACGCCACAGGCATACTCTCTATGGGAAAAATCATGCCAGAAAGCAACATGGTTGGCATCATGAGCGACAACCCTGCAAGCAACATGGCTGCTACCTGAGTCCGGGCCAAGGTGGAAATAAGCAACCCTAACGAAACGGCTACAAACACGAAGACCAAACTCAACGCCGAAAGCAGCCAAAGGCTTCCGGCCACCGGCACATGAAGCACCCACACCGCAACAACCAACACCGAAAGCAGATTAACACACGAAAGGAGAAAATAAGGAACGACCTTGGAAAGAATAATGAGTAAAGGACTCACAGGGGTAACCAAAAGCACTTCCATGGTTCCCGTTTCCTTCTCACGCACAATAGAGATAGACGTCATCATGGCACAAATAAGCATCATGATAAGCCCCATCACACCCGGCACAAAATTATAAGCACTCTTCATTTGCGGATTAAAAAGAAGATGCGACTGCACGGTTACCCGGTCATGACCTTGGCCAGCCGCCATTTCCGAAAGCAGCACGCCACGGGCATAATTCACCATCATACTGGCCGTATTGGGGTCGGTTGCATCTACCCATATCTGAATGGCTGCAGGACCCGCTGCTGACTGAAGGCCCCGTTCAAAATCAGGACTGAAACCGACGACAATATCCGTACGCCCCTGCCGAAAAGCGCGATCAACGTCGGTCACAGACGACAACTTGCCCACATATACGAAACGCGGATTGGCGGCCAAACGATGCGTCATACGCTGCACCGTGGCGTCAGTCGTTGGCGACAACACCATTAACCGGCTGTTGTTGACTTCGGTAGAGATGGCAAAGCCCAAAATAACCAGCAAAGCCACCGGAAGCCCCAGCAAAATCAGCATGGTGCGCCGGTCACGAAAAATGTGACAAAACTCTTTCCGAACAAAAGCTGCAAACTGTTTCATGGCCTCACTCTATATTTATTCAGACGCTTCTTCACGCACTGTTTATTTATTCCGTTCTGTCGGCGCCGCGTGCCAAATGGCGGAACACCTCATCCATGTCAGCCGCCCCATAGCGGCGCTTGAGCCCCTCGGGTGTGTCCAGCGCACGGATAGCCCCATCAACCATAATGGATACTCGGTCGCAATAAGCAGCCTCATCCATATAGTGAGTCGTCACAAAGATAGTTACTCCCCGGCCTGCCGCCTGATAAATATATTCCCAAAAACGCCGACGCGTGGCCGGATCAACTCCTCCCGTAGGCTCATCCAGAAAAACCAATTCCGGATCATGCAAGATTGCGGCGGCAAAAGCCAACTTCTGCTTCCACCCCAGCGGAAGCTGCGATACCATGGTACGGCGCTCTTCCCACAATCCCAAATCCTGAAGCAGCTGTATTGAACGCGACTTAATCAGACTGGCCGGAACACCATAAATGCCACCAAACAAGCGCAGGTTTTCTATGACTGTCAAATCATCATAAAGCGAAAAGCGCTGACTCATATAACCGATGTGACGCTTGATGTGCTCCTGTTCGTGAAGCACATCGCACCCCACCACGCTACCTCGCCCCTCCGTAGGCTGAAGCAACCCGCTGAGCATACGCATGGCCGTAGTCTTACCGGCTCCGTTGGCACCCAAGAATCCGAATATCTCACCGCGTCTTACCGTCAGCGAGATATGGTCAACCGCCGTAAAATCACCAAAACGCTTGGTCAGCCCTTCTACCTTAATCACGGCATCATCAGTACCTCCACCCGTATCACGCTCAAGCGGAGGCGGACAAAGCACATCGGCATGACGACGCAACAAATCCTCGGGTTCTCCTACATCCACCACATGTCCGTGCTGCATAAACGCCATGCGATGACACCGGCGGATTTCGTCAATATAAGGTGTAGCCACCACAATACCAATGCCTTCTTTCGCAAAGCGCTGCAACAAGCTCCAGAATTCAGCCCGCGACACGGCATCGACTCCGGTTGTGGGTTCGTCGAGCAAGAGCAGGCGCGGACGATGAATCAAGGCACAGCAAAGCGCCAGTTTCTGCTTCATTCCTCCCGACAACTGCCCGGCCCGACGGCGCCGAAACGGCTCCAACTGTACGTAAAGGTCGTAAATCAGGTCTTTGTTGTCAGAAAACGACACACCAAACAACGAGGCAAAGAAATTCAAGTTCTCCTCCACCGACAAATCAGGATAGAGCGAAAAACGCCCCGGCATATAGCCTACATGGCGCCTCACATAGCGCCAGTCACTCACCACGTCGTGCCCCTGCAGGCTTATCGCTCCCTTGTCGGGCAAGAGCAACGAAGCCAAGAGCCGGAACAATGTCGTTTTTCCAGCTCCGTCGGGACCAATCAGCCCGAATATTTCCCCTGCCTGCATGGCCCATGACACATCATCTACGGCCTGCACTCCGCTACCGTAGCATTTACTCACGCCCTTAAGGCGCAAAAGTGCGTCATCGTCAGCAGACGCACTGACATCGGGATGCTTATTTCTTGAAAACCACTTCACCATACATACCCAGTTTGATGCCCCCGTCGTTACGTACCGCAATCTTTACGGCATACACCAGGTTGGCCCGTTCATCACGTGTCTGAATGGTTTTGGGCGTAAATTCTGCCTGATCCGAAATCCAGGTAACACGACCGTCATAACGCCTGTATCCCTCGCTCCCGTCATCGGCATAAAGCACAGCTTTCTGGCCCAGTTTAATCCGGCTGACCACCGAACCTGTCACATAAGCCCTCAAAAACACCCGGCTCATATCGGCCATACGGAAAAGCGGTGTGCCCACTCCTACTACCTCGCCAGCTTCTGCATATTTGGTTAATACCACTCCATCCATGGGAACCTGAATGTGGCAGCGACGTATCTGGTCGTCAATCTCGGCTATCTGATAGCCCGTGGCCTGCTGCCTGCTTTCAACCGACTGATTGCCGGTAGTCAGGGTGGAAAGTTGCGCTTCCAGCTGTCGGCTCAACACGCCCAACTGTGCTTCAGCGTCGTCAAGCTGCTGCTGCGTGCCGGCTCCGCGAGCCACGAGATCGCGCAGGCGGTCAACTTCAATCCGGGCACGCTCTATCTGCCGCCGGGTGGCGGCTACCTGTTTGGGCACATCGGTACGCTGGTGAAACAAGGCCGACTTGCTGGACACGAGCCCGGCCCTTTTCAGGCTGAGAGGCACCGTATCAACCAGCCCCACCTCCTGCTGCACCCGGAGTGCATCGCCTTCCTCCACATCCAGACGACAGAGCCTGCCGCCCGTTTCGGCTGACACCACAACTTCCGTACTTTCAAAAATACCGGTTGCATCGGTCTTCAAGGTTTTCTCACGGCAGGACACGAGTCCCGCCGGAATGGCCACCAACCCGATTAAAGCCAGCGCCACTATCCTAACGGACATACGATTAGTCTTCATGGGTTATAAATTTCCAGTTATACACTGCATTCTTATATTGTATGGCATGGAGGGCCCGCGCCTTGCGGGCGGCATGCTCTGCCGTGACCTCCTGCAACATGTCGTTGACCGTCATTACCCCCAGCGCGGCCTTGGCCTCGGCTGCCTGCCGGATATTGGCCCGCAGGCTGATCAGTTCGTCATCGTCGTTCATCATACGCTGCCACTGATCTATTTCAACCGACGTCTGCCGGGCTTCCATGCGTTTGTTGAGCAGGAATGTCTGCCGGGCGGCTTCTACTTCCTGCTTACGTTGTGCCACCTTCAGGCGGTCGGACTTAAAGGTATAGAAACGGCTGATGTTCCAGGTCAGCCGTACGCCGGCCACCATATATGGCGAAAACTTGTTTTCAAGCACGTCGAGCCCCGGCTTTCCATAGGCGGCCTGCATAAAAATGCCCAGTTGCGGCCGCAAACCTACATTCAGGGCGTGCCGCCGCGTATCCAGCTGCTGCAACTGCAAGTCGTAAAGCAGCATTTCGGGACGTGCGTCAAAATTCGGATCGTCATACGTTCCGCCCGAAACCTCCGGCTCCACCAGCCGGCCGGGGTCAACCGACGGCAGGCCGGTAAGCAGCGCCAACACACTGCAATAGGCCAGCCGGCCGCAATACAGCTGTATGGAATCCTGACGTGCCTTAATCTGCTCTACCCTTACGGCGTCGAGGTCAGCACTGCCAGCCACGCCCTTTTCGCACCAGGCTGCCACCTGCCCGTAGTTACGCTCCAGCTGGCGCTGCCAGATGGAATTCTGCTCCAGCTGTGCCGTAAAAAGCAAGATGCCGAAATAAAGCTGGTTGACCCGTTCGCGCAGGGCATACAGCCCCACTTCTACCTGCTGCCGGTCAACGGCGGCTCCCGCCCGGATGTCGGCCTGGTTGCTCTTGATTTCGCCGCCATCCCAAATGGTCTGGTTCAGTTCAAGCATGGCCCGGTACTGATCCTGCGAAAGTGCGTCAACCTGCACGCCCGGAAATTCAAACGGAATCTTCGTCACATCCGACTGCCACGTGCCCTGCGCCGTCAGCCGGAGCTGGGGCAGATAACCTCGGGCTGCATTGTCAATCGAATACTGTGCCAGACGCTGAATGATATTCATGCGCGACAATTCGGGATAATGCCGGCGCGCCAACTGGTAGCAACTGTCTATGGTCAGTTGCGCACGGACTGCGAGCGGAAACATCCACCCTGCCGCCACCAGCCAGACTATCAGGTAAAAAAGCTTTCTGTTCATGACTTGAGTTTTAAACGTTGACGTATGACCCGGACATTCTCCTCCTTGCGGCGCTCCAGAAAAGCGGCACGCTGTGTGGGATCAGCCACAAAGAAGGGGTCAATCAGACTGCCGGCCACAAAATAAAACACGTTAAGCGACACCATGTCGATAATGAGATCTTCACAGGTAATGGGAGCAATCTCCCCCTTACGCACGAGTTCGTCCACCTCGGGCTGCAAATGACCTACCACGGTCTGCATCAGACAGAACATCGGCTGGCGCACCCGGTTCATGCGCTCACTGTCGGCTGCTGAAATTTCGTGGAGCAAAAAGCCCGGCAGTCCGGGATTGGCCGCCAGGAAGTCAAAATGCGACCGCAGCCCTTCCTCAATACGCTGCATGAAGGGCAGATGACTTTTCATAAAAGCCTGAAGCAAAGCGTGCCCCATCAGCTGCAACTTGGCTTCGAACACCTCATGAAAAAGGCGTTCCTTGGTACCGTAATAATAATGAAGCATGGCATGCGTTACTCCTGCCCGCCGCGCTATGGCTACGGTTTTGGCGCCGGCATATCCCTTGGTCAGGAACTCAGCTTCGGCGGCCCTCAATATGGCTTCCTGCCGGTTGGATTTCTCGTCTTTCATAGTCAGCATGCTATGGACGCAAACCATAGCTAACAATTTTGTTAATATAATCGCAAATGTACGAAAAAAAACATATCCGACAAACTTGCGCCTCGTTTTTAATATGCCCCGCCCGCCTTTTTTTTGCGACCGGGAAAACCATCTTTCTCGACGCCAGTCAATCCGCAACCCAACATCCGGCACCTCATTCTTTTTACAAGGCACCTTGTTTGTTTTTCCTGGCATCTGAAATTTTTTTCTCACCCCACGGCTCGACACAGCAGCCACGCACTCAAAAAAAGGCTAATTATTAGTAAAACATTTTACTATTATCAAAAAAAGCCATAACTTTGCACCCGATAACACCCAACGCACATAACATCTATACATCATGGAAGCTCATGACGGACTCCTGGCGCGCGCATGGATTATTCAACTCATCCATACGCGAAAAGCGGTACGCCTGGCTATGCGCAGGGCTCTGAAGAACAGTGGAGCGGGTATTAGTTTTGAAATGTTTCAAGTGCTCAACTGTCTTTGGCAGGAACACGGCATCAGCCAGCAGATGCTGGCCGAACGCTTAGGCAAGAACAAGGCCTGCCTGCCCAACCTCATGACACAACTGGAAAAACGCGGTTACATATACCGCGAGGAAGACACTCACGACCGACGGAACAAACTGGTTTACCTGACCCCCGCCGGAAAGGAGTTTCAGCGCCAGGTCATGCCGGCCATCTACCGCGTTTACCAACATATTGAAGCTTCGCTCAGCCCTGACACCATCAGTCAGAGCCAGGGTAACTTAAAGACATTACATGAAATTCTGGAAAAATTTTAAACACTTCCTGACGGGGCTTATCCTGCTGGCCCCTCTTCCTGCCGCCACCCAGCCCCGCCTGCTGCTGAGTGTAGACAGCCTGCTGCAACTGGGCATGGCGCAGAACGTGCAGCTGCGCATCCTGCACCAACAAGAAGAGATGGCGCGCTCAAGGGCCAAAACGGCCCGCACGGCCAAGCTTCCCGAGGTTCAGGTAGGACTGAAAGGCGGCTACCTGGGGCAGCCCATCGTGTTTCGCGAAGGACTCTCACACCCCACCCGGCCACAGTCGCCCCACTGGCTGCAGAACTACGAAATCGACCTTTCGCAACCCATCTACCAGGGAGGCCGGATACGCTATTCCATAGAAAAGGCCGACATCGAACAAAAAATTGCCGAACTGCAGACCCTGCAGAACGAGGCCGACATCAAGCTCGCCCTGCTGGAACAATACATGCAACTCTTCAGCCTCTACAAGCAGCAAACGGTACTGGCCCGCAACATCGAAGAATCAACCAAGCGCCTTGAAAACATCAAGAGCAAGAAACGGCAGGGCCTCATCACCAACAACGACGTGCTGCGCAGCGAGCTGCAACTGACCAACGACCGCCTGGCCCTGCAGGAAGTAGACAACAGTCTGACGCTGATGTCGCAGCAACTCGACATTCTGCTGGGTCTGGACGAGCAGACACTTATCGTACCCGACACGACCCTGCTGCGTCAAATCAACCCCACGTCGGATTATGCGGACTATCTGCAAAAAGCATATCGTGACGACTGGACCATGCGACGCCTGCGTCAGGAAACCCAACTGGCGCTCAACAACCAGCGGCTCGTAAAGGCGGAATTCCTGCCCCAGTTCTCCCTTTACGCCGGCAACACACTGGCGCGCCCCATTACCCGCACCATGGCCGACTATTACAACAACAGCTGGAACATCGGACTGACCCTGAGCTATCCGCTCTCATCGCTCTACAAAAACCGGCACAAGCTAGAAGAAGCCCGTCTGAACATCGACGCCTCACAGCAGCAGGAAGAACTGCGCAAACAGTCGCTGCGCATGGAAATCCGCACGGCCCTCATCCGACATCAGGAAGCACAGGACCGCGTCAAGGCTCTGGAACTTTCAGTGCGCCAGGCCCGCGAAAACTACCGCATCATGCGCAACCGGTATTTTGGCCAGCTCAGCATTCTGACCGACCTGCTCGACGCCAACAGCGTGCTGCTCGACGCAGAACTGCAACTGACTACGGCCCGTGCCCGCGTCATTTATACTTACTACGAATTACAAAAGGCCTGTGGCCTGCTATAAAAACATATAAGTCATGGTATCACTCCAACAAAAGCGCCGGCAACTGCGGCGCGTCCGCATCCGCAACATCATCATCAACGTAGTGTGCATCATGCTGGTGCTGTGCGGAATCAGCTGGACAGCAGCCTACTTTTGGCGCTATGCCAATTACGAAGTCACCAACGACGCCTTCATCGACCAGTATATCGCTCCTGTCAACATCCGCGTAGCCGGTTACGTCAAGGAGGTACGTTTCAAGGAACACCAGTATGTTCATCGTGGCGACACCCTTCTTATACTGGACGACGAAGAATATCGCATCAAGGTCATGGAAGCCCAAGCCGCCCTGCTTGATGCCGAAGGCTCAAACGAAGTGCTTCACTCCGGCATCCGCACCTCTGCCACCAATGTCGACGTTCAGCAGGCCAACATCGATGAAGCAAAGGCCAAACTGTGGCAAGCCGAACAGGACTACCGGCGCTATCAGAAACTGCTTGAGGAGGAATCCGTTGCCCAACAACAGTTTGAGCAAGCCAAAGCCACCTACGAATCAGCCAAAGCGCGCTATGAGGCCCTGATAGGGCAGCAACGCATGGCCCGCTCCCAGTTTACGGAAACCAACCGGAAACAGAAAAACATGAAAGCCGCCATCATGAGCCGCCAGGCTGCCCTGAAACTGGCCCGGCTCAACCTGTCGTACACCGTAGTGACGGCGCCGTACGACGGCTACACGGGCCGCCGCACACTGGAGCCGGGGCAGTACGTTTCGGCCGGTCAGACACTGACCTACATGGTACGCAATCAGAACAAGTGGGTCACGGCAAACTACCGCGAGACACAAATTGAAAACATCTACGTGGGACAGAAGGTACGCATTGCCGTCGATGCGCTTCCGGGACGCACCTTCTGGGGACGCGTTACGGCCATTTCCGAAGCCACGGGTTCCAAATATTCACTCGTACCCACGGATAACTCTGCCGGCAACTTTGTCAAGGTGCAGCAGCGCATTCCCGTGCGCATTGAGTTCACGCAGGTGGATTCAGCCGACATCAGCCGCCTGAGGGCGGGCATGATGGTGGAAACAGAAGCCATCAAACGCTGACAAATTCCATCTTTCCCGACAAACATCATCAACCTCTGATTTCTCTGACAGCACATGGTATCACTTAATCTGCCGCTACGCTCATGGGTGCCGCAATGGTTAGGAATCATTGTGGCCTTTGTCATCATTCTGCCGGTATCCATGCTCAACGGAGCCTACACGGGCAGCATGCAGGAGGTTTCGGGCACACTGGGCGTGCTGAGTGAAGACATCACCATGGGCTACTACGCCACTTCGGCCGGCATGGCCGTGGCCTACCCCATTGTTACAAAAATCAACACCAACCTTACACCCAAGACCATGCTGCTTTGCGACCTCACGCTGCAGGCCATTCTGAGCTTTCTGTGTGCACGGTCGACCAGCATCGACCTGATTATCTTTCTCAGCTTTCTGATTGGTTTTCTGAAAGCCTTTGTCATGCTGTGGTTTATTTCAAACATCAAAAAGTTTTTCAGTCCGCACGACATCCGCAGCGAATTCTATTCCTACTTTTTTCCCATCGTATTTGCCGGCGGACAACTTTCCATGGCCCTTACGGCCCAGCTGGCTTATTACTACGACTGGAAATACATGTACTATTTCATGATGATTATGCTCATGCTGGCCATTCTGCTCATTCTGATATGCTTCAAATATGCCCGAAGGCCGGTATATATCCCCTACAAGGAAATGGACTTCCGCAGCATGCTGCTGGCAGCCTCCTCGCTGCTCATGGCCATGTATGTGCTGTGTTACGGAAAGACGCTCGACTGGTTTGCCTCGTCCAAAATAATCTGCTACACCCTGCTGGCCCCAGCCCTGCTGGCCCTGCTGCTATGGCGCCAGCAACACGCCGAAAAGCCCTATGTCAGCCTCAAGCCGCTGGGCAGCTGGAAGCGGCTGCTGGGATATTTCTACATGCTGATGATCATGTTTTTCAGTTCTACCAGCACCCTCGTAACCAACTACCTGACAACCATACTGAAGGTTGACAGCGTACACACCAACAGTCTTTGCCTGTGGCTATTGCCGGGCTTTGCGCTGGGCGGATTCATCTGCTTCTGGTGGTTCAGGTGGCAAAGATGGCGTTTCCGTTTCCTGATTGCGGGCGGTATGTTCTGCTTTGTCATTTATTTCGCCATTCTTTATTTCGGCGTCAGCCCCACCAGCACTTATGAAATGCTCTATCTGCCCACGTTTTTCCGCGGACTGGGCATGATGACCCTGATTATTGCTTTCGGCCTGTATGTAGCCGAAAATCTGGAATTCCAATATTTGCTTTCCAACGCTTTCTTCGTCATTCTGTTCCGCTCTGCGCTCTCGCCCGTTTTGGGCATGTCGGTGTGTTCCAACGCACTCTACCACCTGCAACAGAAAAACTTCTATCTGCTTTCGGAGTCGGTAACAGCTGCCGATGCGCTGGCTTACAACAATTACACCTCCTCGCTGCAAAGCGCCCTGGTGCAGGGACACGGCATGAGCGAAGCCGAACAACTGGCCACCACCTCGCTCTACAATACCCTCTACCAGCAAAGCCTGCTGCTTTCGCTGAAAGAGATGCTGGGCATACTGCTTATTGTCACGCTTATCATTGCCGTGGTATCTCGCTTCATTCCTTTCCACAAGACGGTACGCGTCAAGGTGCTCAAGACCGGCAAGGACATGATCTAAAAAAACAGCCGGTCGACCGCTCCCTGCATTCGGTGTATACAAACCCGGCACTAAAAAAACTTTCCTCCCACCTTTTTTGTTTCAGGTAGGAGGAAAGTTTTTGAAGATGCTTCCCCAGAGTGTGTTATCTTTTCCTTAAACGAATGGAATAAATGGAAGGCTTTCCATCGGAAGCCATAATCTTTATCCGTATTTTGTCCGTCCGTACCATTTGCTCAAATGGAAGTTCTATAAAGCCATAGCCCATAAAACTCTGCGGTTGGGTTTTCGGATCAACACTCCCCTGATACAAGTCGTTCCACAATCCGTCCGACTGATAGGCAATGCTGTATTTCAGGATACTGTTCTGCCCCGTAACAATCAGCATGTTGTTGAAATCCGATTCTTGAGCGAGTGTCACGTCCAACGTAGCCAATGAATCTCCGGTCCATGCGGTAGAAACGTCGCTGTCAATTGCATATTCTGCATCCTACCCACGTATTCAACATACCTCACCCTCTACGTTCAATATCCCGGCTATGGTAAGTTGCCCCGTTTTATGTTTTTTTAAAAGCCCGTAACGCAGCTCGCGCATACTCGTCACGTTTTTTTTCCTACCTTTGCCCTGTAACAACCGGCTACCCACACCTTAATCTATTGCTATCATGTGTTTTCGGAAACGCAGGAAAAACAATTTCCGAAACATATTTCCATGCCTCGAAATGCATATACGGAGAAAGGTGCGCGCCAGCCCTTACCATAACTGAAATCTACTTATCCTCAAAAAAGACTATGAACTACAAAACTTACTCTCTTGCGCGGCTCAGCGTATGGCTCACGACACTATGTCTGTGTCCGGCCCTTCCGGCAAACGCCCAGGTGCGTGAAACGCAACCTCCAACTCCCCTGCAACGTCCGGACCATGTCAACAACGCAGACCTGCGTTTTTTTCCACCCGTATTCAATCAGGACGGCGGTTCCTGCGGTTCAGCCTCACGCATCGGCTATATGTTTACCTACGAAATCAACGCCTATCGCGGTACCGACGCTTCGCTTCCCGAAAACATCTACCCCACCCACTTCACCTGGCTGCTTACCAACAGCCATTCCGGTAAAGAGGGCATGGCCCGCGCCAATGGCGTGCCCAACTCCGTAGTGTACGGCGGAAACACATACTCCCGCCTGTTCGGCAATCAGGACTGTGCCGACCCCGATTTTGGCTGGATGCAAGGCTATGACAAATGGTATTCGGCCATGTTCAACCGTATTGAGCGCAACTCATTCTCACCCTATGGGCTGGATACGGAAAAAGGCCGCGAATATCTTAAAAACTGGTTGTGGAACCACCAGGGCGACAATCAGTACCTCGCCGGCGGAATCTGCGGAATTGGTGTGGCCAGCGCCTGCAAGCAGGCCGAAATCGGCGATGACCCCGACGGCACCAACCGGGCAGCCGGCGTTGTAGGACAGAAATACGTCACCCGTTGGGGCGACGGCGTTGACCACGCCCTGACCATCGTGGGCTATGACGACCGCATCGTATTCGACCTGGACAGCAACAAGGTATATGGCGAACGCGACAAGGACGAGCGTGGCGCATGGATCGTAGTCAACTCCTGGGGCAACCGCTGGGCCAACCAGGGATTCATCTACTGCCCTTACAAATACAGTTTCCCCGTACGTCAGCACGAGGGTGGAGCCTGGAAACCGGAGTTCTACCATGTACGCAAAAACTACCGCCCCTTGCGCACTCTCAAACTGAACATGGACTATGACCACCGCAGCGAACTCAAACTGATGGTGGGTATTTCCTCTGATCCCTCAGCCACCAAGCCCGAAGCCACAATCGAACTGGAACACTTCAAATTTGCCGGCGACGGACGCACACGGCGCGACCCCATTACACCGGACGCAGCCACCCCGATGCTCGGCAAATGGGCCGACGGAAAACTACACCACGAACCCATGGAATTTGGCTACGACCTGACCGACCTGACCGCCGGTTTCGACATGAGCCGTCCACTTAAATACTTTTTTATCATTGAGCAAAGCAGCCGAGCCGTGGGCCAAGGTACGATATACCAGGCATCCATCATGGACTACCGGCACGACCTGAAAGGCGTGGAAACGCCCTTCTGCAACGAGCAAGGCAACAGTATTTCGCCTGACGGCGTACACACTTACCTGCAACCCGGCGGAAAGCAAACCCACCGTGCTCACGACCGTTGTATGGGGCGAACCGCTGTTTGCGCCCAAAAACCTGCGTGTTTCTCCTGACACAAAAAACCTGATATGGGATGCGCCACAGTCATCACACCTGCCCCTGCTGGGATACGTCATCAACCGGAACGGACTACCCTCCGACACGCTGATGACCAATCAAGAATGCAGTTATGCAATCGGCACACACGACGGACAAACCGACCTGACATCTTTCTCCGTAGCGGCACTTTACGACCTGACCCAAACGGCCGGCCTCAATCCGAAAGAATCAGCCGCAATAAAAACCGATACTGCAAAAAAATGGCTGCCGCAACACTGGACACACACCGAGCTCAAAGCCACTTCGGTAGCCTCGTCGCCGGTATTCCCATTCCTGCCAACTCCGCAAAAAGCACAGGCCCTGCAACTGAAAGACGGAAAGCTCACCATCCCCGACCTGTTCAACACGGCCTACGAAAATGTGACCATCGAATACTGGTTGCGCCCCGACTCCTGGAAAGACTGGAACCAGAGCGTAGGTCCGGGATGGGGTAATTTCCTGATTCATGCCAACAACAACGGGTCGCTCTCTGCTGGATGGGACAGTGACAGCCGCCTCAACTCAGACTCAGCTCTCGTCAGCCCCGGAAAGTGGCATCATTTTGCCTTTGTCATAGCCGGTCATACGCTGACGGGCTACATCAACGGCAAATCCATCGGATCCGTCACTTCAACCAACCGACACGGCATGCCGGCGTTCGGCTCATTACCCTTGGGCCGCGGAGAAAGAGGCGGTATTGACGGACAGCTGGCAGAAATACGCATCTGGAGCGAAGCCCGCACGCCGTCAGAAATTGCCACGGACATGTACGACTCATACACTCCGGCCGGACTTCCATCTACACTGATAGCCTATTTCCCCGGACAAATTGTCACCGGAAACGGCAAGTCTGGAGCGGAAAAAGAAGAAACAGATTCACTGTGGCGCGACCTGACCGGGAGACACCACGCTTCGCTGTCGCATCACTGCACGCCTGCACCTTTACCCGACTTCATGCACCGCACGAACAGCCGGAATGCTGCCCTGCAAATTGTGTCTGCTGACTCTTCCTATCAAGCCGGATACGAATATAACTTCAGCTATACGGGACCGTCGGATTTGAACCGCGTTCGCTGGAAACTGAAACCACTGGAAAACGGAAAAGGGAAACATAAGAACATGGCTGAACCGGAAGAATGGGAAGTTCTGCATCCTACCATATCCTTCCTGCACGCCGGCTCTTACCTGCTGCAACTTACCGGACAGACCGAAAACGGTCAAGTACTGAACGACACTGACACCATTAAAGTAGAACAAACCGGAATTTCAGCCGACATAACCTCGTCGAGCATCATCGGACGAGCCGGCGAGCGCCTCAGCTTCCGTCCGTCCTCTCCCATACCCGGCGCATGCTACGAATGGACGTTAAAAGGTGCCGACCGTCCGAGCGTTTATGCCCTGAATGCCGGAGCCACCTACGAACAGCCGGGACACTACCGCGTACAGCTCAAGGTGACTGATCCGCTCAGCGGCCGTCGTGCCACCGAACGGCTGACTCTGCTAATCAAGCCCGTGGCGCCGGTTGCCGACTTTGAATGCAGTCCGATGAGCCTGCTGAAAGGAGAAACCGTCACGCTCACCGACAAGAGCCGTTACGCTCCCACCCAATGGAACTGGCAACTGGACAGCCGCCGTCTGAGTCTGCGCACAGAGGGCCGACACCCGCAAATCCGCATGGACGAACCGGGCACCTACGACATTACGCTTACGGCCACAAATGCTCAGGGAAGCAATGTAGCCACACGCCGGCACGCACTGGTAGTATGCAACGCCGACAGCAAGAACGGACTGAACTTCAGCCGTGAGGAAGCTGCCGTCAGCATGCCTCAAAGACTCTGGGCCGACTCAACAGAACAAATGACCGTTGAATGGTGGATGAACCCGTCAGCCCAGCGTGCTACATCAGGAATTGGCTATTCCGCCGCCACCTGGCAAATTACGGGACGCGACAACGGTTCGCTCGTATTTACAGCCGACAGCGCCAGCTGCGATGCCGGCGCCGGATTCCTGCAACCCAACCAGTGGCATCACTATGCCGTAAGCTTTGATCAAGGTACTGTACGTTTCTACCGCGATGGCGAGATTTTCAGTTCCGCCTCACTGTCACGTACGCTCAAGAACACAGGCAAGGACAAGAAACAAACCGTAAAACGCCCCATCACCAGTATTCCGGCAGCGGACACGCTTCGTTTGGGTGGAAAACAACCCCCAATGAACGCCGTTATCGACGAACTGAGAATCTGGCAAAAAGCTTTGTCTGAAACAACGTTACAGCATTACATCAATGCTCCGATTCAGCACATTGACAGTGCCGAAAAGGCAGACCGGCTTTTGCTTTACTACGACTTCAATCAAAACGGCGGTGACGTTCAGGACCGCACCTATGGCAAACATCACGGAAAGCGCACGGCATTCGGCCCCGACGGTGACGCATGGGGTCGCTCAACCGGAGTTTTCAGCCTCAACTTCAACCTGCCGCTGCGTGACCTGACGGAACAAATGCTGCCACAAGCCAAAATGCCCTTTGCTGCCGGACAAACAGTAAACACGAAAGATGCCAAACGATTCCGTGCCTTCAACGCTGCCGACAGCCTGCATCCCGACCGCAAATGGATTATAGAGAACTACGTAAACCAGGGTGACAGCATCACCACCGGACTCTACGTGGACCGCAACAAGCAGGATGCCCTTTGTGTATACACCGGTTGGGACGGATTTGCCAACCGGCTTGAAAATCACAAATGCTATTGCGTATTGCAGCTGCAACCCGGTAAATATGAATTTGAAGTTACGCCCTATCAGGGAACCGGCCTGCAAGGTGGCAGCTTGATCGTTGCCGAGGGTAAGGGTCTGCCCAACGCAGACCAGACCGATCAGGCCATTGCCAGCTGCAGCCTATCGGAAGGACGACTTACATTCGTGCTTGACGAAGCAAAAGAAGTATCAGTCGGTATGCTCTTTAATCTGAGCGGAAGAGCCGGTGTGGCCATCAAAAGCATAGCCTTGCGTCAGGCTCAAATCAAAGCCATTCCCTAAAAAAGAGTACAAGTATCATTATACTGAAGCGGTTTCCTACATCCATTGCTTTAGCCGGGTAGGAAACCGCTTTTTTTCATTTTATCAAAAATCCGCTGTGGCTTGTTTTACCCATCCTTTCTGCGTATTTTTGTTTCCGTCAAATATGCTTATAAGTTCTGACTATGAAAAAATGTACGTTCATCAGTTTCCTGCTTTCTCTTACTATAGCCTGTGGTAGCACTTCATGCGCCCGACAAACAACCACTCAAACCCACACCATTAAAGACAACGGCATAACCATTACCTGGATTCAGGATAACGCGACGCCCAAAACCATGCCGGCTTCATTATTTTCCCAGGAGGCGCAGGCCGTTATTGACAGCCTGGGCATGAAGGAGAGTGGCATTCCCTCCACCATCAGTTCTTTTCTGGTACAAGTTGGAGGAAAAAACATATTGTTCGATACCGGCTTGGGACTGCCCGACAGTCGCCTGCTGAAAGCCCTGCAATCGTTACAGATTTCCCCAGACAACATTCAATACATTTTTCTCACCCATTTCCATGGTGACCACATAGGCGGACTGCTGACAAACAAAGGAGAAACCGTATTCAAACAAACACAGATTTATGCCGCCAGGGCCGAATATGAAGGATGGATGAAAATGCCCAAAAACCAACGGACACAAATTGAAAAAACTGTATCAGCCTATGGCAACCGGCTACATTTGTTTTCCTACTCCGACACCTTACCCGAAAACATCTGCGCCTTGGAAGCAAAAGGACATACACCGGGACATACAGTATACCGCATCGGCCGTTTTTTTATTGCCGGCGATTTGATACACGGTGCGACCTTGCAAATCCTTCATCCGGAGTTTTGTGCTTCATATGACCAGCAGGCAGAACAAGCCGTCAGCACACGCCGGTACTATCTGGAATACGTGCGCCGGAATCATCTTATTATGGCAGGCATGCACTTACCAGCCCCTGGGTTTTGGGAACCTTAAATTTCACTTCCTGTTCTTTAGGATATCCTGAAACAAACGGCTACTTCACGATGATTTCATCCGCAAACATCCATGCCCCCCGAATACCGTTGGGTTCCGTCGTCACACGGATATAACGTGCCCGATCATTACCCTGAAAACCATAACGGTGGATAGTCAGTTTTTCTTCTGTTACAGGAATTGTCGTTTCTTCCTGCTTGAGCAAATGGAACTGATGGCCATCGGCCGATTTCAGGAACTTCACACTGCGAGGTAACCACACCCCCGGCGCCGTAAGTTGCATGAAACTTACTGAAATCTGACTGAAATCCTGCTCCTTGCCCAAATCAACAATCACATCCAGTCCTTGCCCTGAAAATCCTTGCCAGCGCTGATCGGTATATGTCCATCCGCCTTGCAGCCCATCAGTCAGGGCACTGTCGGCCCCAGCTGGGTAATAAGAAGAAAAAGGCCGTACGTAAACAACCTTTGCGCCACGAGCCAAATGGTGTTCAACGACCTCTGCTTCCGGCCGCGGGCCATACTCTCGGGACAAATCAAAAGGATTATAGCCCCTGTTTTTCAAACGGCCAACCTCGGTCAAAGCATTCCGCCGGAAACGCGTCCAGCACTTGGATTCCGGTTGTGTCCATCCCACCTCTGCCAAAGCCAGCAAGCGCGGATACAACATATATTCTGCATGAGCCGGAGTCGTCACATACTCTGTCCACAAATTAGCCTGCACCCCCATGATACCGGAATGACTGGACAAACTGACAGCGGGATCGTAAGCATAGACTTTTTGTAACGGCAGATAACCGCCAATGGCTTCCGGCTGCGTAAACGGTGCATCTTGATAACTGTCAAAATAGCAGTGGCTGCCCGGAGTCAGCACAACCTGCATGCCGCGCTGCAAAGCAGCAGAAGCCTTGTCCTCTCCCCTCCAAACCATTACAGCCGAAGCTTCGGGTGAAAGTGAATCACCTATCACCTCGTCCCATCCAAGCAGGTATCGGCCGTGGGCTTTCAAAAATTTTTCAATACGACGAATCAAATACCCCTGCAACTGTGCGGGGCGCTGCAGGCCCTCCCTTTTCATACAGGCCAAACAGTCGGGACACTTGGCCCAGTGACTCACATCAGCCTCGTCACCGCCTATATGGATATAGGCAGATGGAAACAAATCCATCACTTCCGACAGCACACCGGTCAAAAACGTAAAAGTCTGTTCCTTTCCTACACAAAGTTCACTGCCCGGTTTATGCCCGCCTCCGCAAGCCAATTGCGGCAAAGCATAAAGCACTTCCTCACTATGAGCCGGCATTTCGATTTCCGGAATAACTTCAATATGGCGCTGACGGGCATATTCTATAACTTGCCGCACATCGTCCTGCGTATAATATCCACCTGTTGCTCCCGAATCCGTGGCCTCACAATAAGTCCTGCCGTTGTTCCACCAGCTTTTCCAATCTGGAAACGGACGATAAGCCGTCTGTTGCGTCAACTGCGGATACCGCTTTATCTCCAACCGCCATCCGGGCCCGTCGGTCAGGTGCCAATGAAAACGATTCATCTTGTAGCGCGCCATAGCATCAATTTGTTTCATTACAAATTCCTTATCGAAAAAATGGCGCGACACATCGAGATGCAATCCCCGCCAGGCATACCGGGGCTCGTCAGTGACAGTAACGCAAGGCAATATAAAAGTATCAGCATATTCAACCTGCATGGCGGCTCCGGCCAGTTGCTGCAACGTCTGAAAAGCATAAAACAACCCTGCCGGCTCAGCTGCCTCTGCCAAGATTCCGTCTGTGGTCACCCGCAACCGATAAGCCTCAGGCCCCATCGCTGACTTGTCGACCAAATCAAACCGTATGGATGCCGGAGTGTCCTGCAAGACAAGAGACAAATCAGCATGTGCCATGTAATTGGCAAGATCGGTACGATCGGTCCCCGTCAGATTTGAGGAAAAGAATGAACGTTGGCTCAGAGCGAAATGCCCTTTCCCCCATTCCAGACGCTGTGGCTGAGGCAACAGGGCTGGCCGTCCGCCACATCTGATTGAATCAGCCTGCCGTACTCCAATCTCAGCAGCAGCCGGTAGGCTTAAAAGACCCCAAATCACAGTATGACAGCAAAAACGCTTCAAATATTTCCATGTTCTCATCCTTTTTCCTTTCTTGAAAATTGATTATTGACATTGTTTCCTATCACTCATCTAAGAAAAAATATCCCCGTCTGACCATACACTGCCGCATATAATCAAACGGGGAAAGTTTGTCTCACTATTTTTGTACAAAAATATCAGTGCTGCCCACACACTTATAGGCCAGTGTGAAAGACTTCAGAAATACCGCTTCAGGGAATAAAGACCTTTTGTCTGTTGACAAAATAGGTACCCTGCTGCAAGGACAGTTTCTTATTGCCTTTAAGCACATTGTCATAAAAGCATCGTCCTCCCGCATCATAGACCTGCACACGAACAGGATTTACGGCATTAAGATTCAATACACCTTTTTCTGTATGAATCTCGACGGCATCATCAGTTTCCGGAATGGTAGAAATACCTACCTGACTATCTTCTTTCTGATATACACGTACCCAGTCAAAGAGTGTTTCATAAGTATGATTGACATCAGCATTCTGAGCCCAAGAACCATTACCTACCGACTGGTTAAGAATAATATAAAAAGGCTTATCGAAAGGCCACTGTCCCTGATTCAAGGCATTGGCGTCACTCTCTTTCTTGGTATAAGAACCTACTTGCCGACCATCTACATACCATTTCATATCCGTGGCCGTCCACTCAAATCCATAAGTATGATAACGGTCCATGCTTACCGTTTCATTGAAAGAAGATTGCGGATCCGTCTTATGTCCCAGATTATAGGTCCAGTTGGAATGTACGGTATGATAGGCCTTATTCTCATTGTCAATCTGCTCAAAGATATCAATTTCGCCACACGTAGGCCAACCGTCATGCTGATCCTCTGGCATCAGCCAAAAAGCCGGAAAGTTTCCGGTATGAGGATTGGTCAGAATACGTGCCTCGATTTTTCCGTACTTAAAGCTGAACTTCCCCGAACTCTGGATACCTCCTGTAATCATCGGTACGTTGTCAGTTGCCTGATCGGGATTAGGAATGGCACGTGCCACAAGCTTGCCGTCTTTCACGTAAATCACCTTTTCACTATCAGAAAGCCAGCGGTTCCAGGTTGAACTCATACGCTTACAACGGCTCCACACTGTATCGGCCGGCTGACTGCCGTCGCTTCCGTTGAACTCATCTGCATATATCAACTTGTATGCAGCACTTTCGGTAGGTTCAAAATTAGCCGTAAGAACAAGATCACCGTTTACGCTATCGGCAGGAATCGTATAGGTTCGGTTCACCGGAACCGTATATTCACTCCACTGTCTGTTACCATATACATATTGTGGACCGTCAAAATTATGTCCGTGACGAATCGTTATGAATTCCGCTTCATAACCACTGGCCGCAGGCGTAGGAACAATAGTCAGACTTTGAAAACAAGGAACATTAAGCGGCAGTCCCGTATACCCTGAACCGTTAATACTGCCGTTTACGGTATTTACTTCCAACGGATGTGAAGCTTGATGGACATTAAGTAAAAAGTCAACCACGTAACCGGCATTATCAGCCAGTGTCTGACTGCTGTTTCCTGAAGGATCAATTTCATTCCAATCAATCTTCAGACGCGCACGATACACTCCTGCCGGCAAATTTGCCGGCAGGGTAAAAGAAGGCATGCTCTCCATTGAAACCTCTCCAGGAAGTGATGAAATTACGGTACCTTCACTGTTCTTCCCTTCATAATAAGTATACGAAAGCAACTCACTGCTCATTGTCGGAGTGCCGTCTGTGTTGAGCAATGCACTGAATTTACCATCCTGATTAAGGTCAACATACAGATATTCATGCATGGAATGCCCAGTATAATTTACCGTAACGTTTACTTCGTCTCCGGGAATCACTGAAACCTCCTTGGAAAGCATATTCTGATACACGTGATTGTCTGAGGCCGGTATTGTCACCGTTTTCGAACCTCCGCGTGTTGCATTCAACGTAAAGGAATTCAACTTACGGTCATCACGTCCGATTACTTCCGACTTGTCAAAACTGACAGGATACTCTTTTCCGGGTTCCACCTCAGGCTCATCTCCCTTTTGCTCAACAAAAAGCCCCTCAATACTTACGGCTCCTCCACGCATCACCTCGGCAGGAAGTGTCAACTCATCATTTCTAAACAAATAAGCCGGATAAGTTACCGTAAAATATTGCGGATTGCCATGCACAAGGCTATCGCCATTCAGGTTATACCCGTAAGTTACCTTTACACCCTCATAGCTGAACCCTTTTTCCGGACGCATCTTGATGACAAACGGCTCGTTATAGGGTACCTGCAGATTATTTATTTTCTGATCATCGGAAGTCATCACCTCGCCGTTTCTGCTTGCCGTGCTGACGCTGACGTTGTCGCCATGTACATCCATCATTACGTCAACTATCATTCCGCCGTTCTCCTTAATGGAGTTGGTCGTTGTCATACGACCGGCCGGATCCACATTACCCCAATCCACCTTGAAACGCATACGGTAGAATCCTGAAGCCAAATCAGCCGGAAGCGTAAAGGCCGGCGGATTAATAAAATTACGAGCATTGCCGCTTATTTTACTTCCGTCACTGATATATCCTTCTGTATTCTCTACGGTTTCCACATAGGAATAGCTCATAATGTCGCTCCCCTCCGGAATGGTATAATTTGAATTCAATTCATAGCTGAACTTACCATCATTACCACGGTCAAGATAAACATAGCCGTTCATCCATGAAGCAGAGAAATTGAATGCCGGTGTAAGTTTCTCTCCTGCCTTTGCCATAAACATCTTATCGAGCATCGGACGATACAGCAACTGCGGATTCTGACTGCCTACGCTGAAAGTCTGATCGCCTCCGGCAGAACCGTTAAGACTGATAGAATTCAAATAATTTCCGGATTTGTTGGACACTTCATCCGTATCGAAATTCAGGACATAGTCACCCCGGCGGAAACGGGGAGCTGATTCTCCGTTAATTTCAATTTCGTCAATATATGCAGCAAAGTCCGAGGTCAGCGTGTGTGGAGATTCACAATCGGGAACTACCACCAAACTGTGAATGTCAATACCTCCGGCTCCCTTTATGGGGAATACGGCGTCAAACCATTTTCCGGGCTCTGTTTTTGTAGTCGACAATACCCAAAACTGCTCGGCCTCGGGCGACTGGTCAACGCGTTCACGGCGTTTTCCCAGACCAACCAGCATGACACGTCCCGAAGTAGGTGTGCAGATAAACACATGTACATACTGCGTCGTTGTGGTCAGTTCGAATGTATTCTTCAAATCGACACGCGCACCAAAAGTATTGCTGCCAAAACGCGAACGCTGAACAGCCAGAATCTTTTTCGTACCGTTGGGCGTAATACCCATTTCCTCGTCAACTTCGTTCAGATGATTGTTCACCACCTGCACATTACCCTGAAGTTGCCCTGTCCGGAAGGGTGAATTTTCCCACGTGTCATAAACTCCTATGGCTTTGTAACTGTCAGCAGTTTCAAAGTCAACACCGTTTGTTGTCTGGCCATAAGCCAACACCGGAAGTGTGCAACAGGCACACAGCGAAATATATTTCTTGATTTTTTTCATGGCTGGAAGATTAGAATACTGATACAGACTGCAACAAAGGACAAGCCTTGCTGTCTAAGATTGAAATACGCACAGCCTTGGCCTGATAGCCATTGCCGTAGTCAGAAGTGCTGCCGTTAAGCGGAATAATACGCTTGTAGCCTATGGTCGTACACTGCACGCCCGAAGCCGTATCCTGCCAAGTCTGGCCGTCGGCACTGATTTCAATTTTGAAATTCTTGACGCGCTGTCCCAGCTTAATGTACTCCATGAGCTGCACATAGTGAATGGTTTGCGGCTCATCCCATGTCAGGGTAATCGTAGCCGTGTTCACTCCGTCGTTAGTTGCCCAGTAAGTATCTTTGTTGCCATCGGTCAGATTCGTGGCCTCATAGTTACGCGAAGCACCGGCCGTACGGGTCTGGTCAGCCGTTACGGTTGCCTCCGGCGCCAGGTCGTTCCCCAGTCGGGTGCGAAGCAGGTCGCCCAAGTCCTTCAGGCGGGTCACCACCGATTCGTTCAGGCTTCCCGACTGGTCGGGCGGCATATTCAGAATCAGGGTAGCATTGCGGCCTACCGTTTCCAGATACATTTTATAAAGGGCATTCAAATCCTTTGGACCATCGGATACATTAGAGTGCCAGAACCATCCGTTACGGGTTCCCTTGGCGTCCGATTCGCCCGGTAACCAGAACCAGCCGTTCTCCGTGCCGTACATTCCGTTTTTCTCCGGTGCGTAACCGCGGTTTTCGGTCGACCAGTTGGTCTCACCGGCCCAACCTTCCTCATTTCCAATCCAGCGGGCTTCACCACCTACGCCCCACAACACGCAATTGGGACATACTTTATGTACCGAGTCACGCAGATTGGGCACGTCATAATATGTTGACGCATCAATATTAATGGTCGTGTTCTTACCCCCATAATAACCGTCACCGCCATTGGCTCCGTCGAACCACATTTCGAACTGATCACTGCCATACTGTGCCAACTCGGCGCACTGACGCAGGAACACTTCACTCACATACTGCGACGTACCATAAAGCGCACTGTTACGGTCCCACGGCGAAACGTAGAATCCGTATTTCATGCCCAAATCCTTTGCTGCTGCGGCAAAATCACGCGGAATATTGGTCTGGCGGCCATATTCATTACCGCTGCGCGTCACATTGTGGGTTGTCGTTTCCGTTGGCCAAAGACAAAAACCGTCATGATGCTTCACCACGGCAATTCCGCCCTTCATGCCGGCTGCCTTCACAGCCTCCAGCCACTGACGCGGATTAGGCGCCGCCGTAGGAGCAAATTTGGTTTCGTCCTCATTGCCGTATCCCCATTCCAAATTGGTATACGTATTCATGCCATAATGGAAAAAGGCATAAAATTCCGTTTCCTGCCATTTCAACTGCCGGTCAGACGGCACGGGATGAACGGCAGCCGGCTCATTGTCCGGATTACTGAGAGTCTGGGTGACCAGCTCAAATTCACTCTGGGCCTTTCCCGTTGCAGACACGGCCGCAAAGGCTAAAAGAGCCAGGAAAAAAGTATTTTTTTTCATAATAAGATTATAAATAACCGACATTAGGTGAATATCGGCGTAAAGATAAACATTTTTTTCGGCTTCAGGCATTTAAAACCTGAAATACACTTCTTTCCGCTCACAAAAAATACGTTCATACAACAAAAGGCGCACCGGTTTCGGGTGCGCCTTTTGCTATACGCTTATGGTATCGAACAAGGGTTGCAGCAACTTGGGAATTTCAATCCCCTGCTCTCTGATGGCCTGCAAACAGCCATCGGCTTTCGCGGTCAGCGTAAAACACATCTGCCGCCGGTCGCTCTCGCTCAACTTACGCAACAGCAGGCCTTTCCTTTCGGCCTGACTGATAATCTTGGAAGCATGCGAAGGGGTCAGCCCCGTACGCTCAACAATAGTGCCTGCCGTCACCGTTTCGTGGCCTACGCTGCACAACACCATGGCTTCGTTCAGCGACAGGCCATACCGCTCCTGCAAACTGGATTCCAGAGACGAGAGAGCCTGAAACAGCTCTCTCATCACACAAATACACTTTATTTTCTCCATTTTCCGACTTTAAATAAACAGATTGACGTTGGCCTGTTCCGCCCGCTCCATATACGTGGCCACGCCGCCTATGGTTACGTTGTCGAGCAATTCCTCACGCTTCACGCCCATGACGTCCATTGACATTTGGCAGGCAATGAATTCCACGCCGTTCTCAATGGCCTGCTGACGCAGTGACTCCAGCGAATCGATGCCTTTTTTCCGCATCAGGTAGCGCATCATGCGCGAACCTACGCCGGCCATGTGCATCTTCGACAGCTTCAGGCGGCGCGAACTGGACGGCAGCATCATGCCGAACATTTTGCCGAAAATATCCTTCTCGACCTGCGGCTTCTGCTCCTTCTTGATGACGTTCAGGCCCCAGAAGGTAAAGAAGATGGTCACCTTCTTTCCCGTAGCGGCGGCACCGTTGGCCAGCACAAACGTAGCCAGAGCCTTGTCGAGGTCGTCGCTGAACATGATGAAGGTCTTGCCTTTTTCCGTCTCCACCACCTTGGTGGCCTCGGCCCGGCAGGGCGTGGATTTTTCCAGGCGTACCGTGTACACGCCGTTGGCCGAAGAGGACGACAGGAACCGATGGCCCGTGGTGCGGCACCAGGCCTCGGCGTCGCGCGGGAACCCGGCATCCGTGGCCTTTACCTCCAGACAGTCGCCGTCGGCCAGCGTCTCCATGCTCTTTTTCAGTTTCAAAATCGGACCGGGGCACTGTATGCCGCAGGCGTCCACCGTCAGCACCTTAGCCGCCGGCGTACTCTCGGCCGCCGGGGCGCAAGCTGACGCGCAGGAAGACGGATCCTTTACCTCCTCAGGCGGCAATACGGGAGCTACGGCAGCCGAATAGGTCTTGAGACCGCCAATCAGGTTGCGCACCTCCTTGTAACCATTGGCTTTCAGAATGTTGGAGGCCAGATAGCCGCGCAGGCCCACGCCGCAGTACACCCACACGGGCTTGCCGGTCGGAATCTCGCCCAGGCGCTCCCGCAAGTCGTCGAGCGGCACGTTGACGGCGCCCTCAATATGGCCCAGTCCGAACTCATCGGCCGTGCGCACATCCACCAGCGTCACTCGGCTCAGGTCGGCCTCATGCAGTTCGCGCCAGTAAAGCGGATTCATCTTGCCGCTCAGGATGTTGCCGGCCACATAGCCCGACAGAGCCACGGGGTCCTTGGCCGACGAGAAGGGCGGCGCATAGGCGTGTTCCAGCTCGACCAAATCGTACACCGTACCGCCACGCTTAATGGTCAGGGCGTACTCGTCAATACGCTTGTCCACGCCGCTGCAACCCACAATCTGTGCGCCATACAGCTTACCGTCGGTAGGCGAAAAGGTGATTTTGATGCTCATCGGTACGGCACCCGGATAGTAGCCGGCGTGCGACGACGGATGAATCGTGGCCGAGAGATAGGGCATGCCAAACTGCTTGAGCCGCTTGGCCGGCAGTCCCGTAGCGGCTACGGTCAGGTCGAAAACCTTGGCCACCGACGTACCGATGGAGCCCTCGTACTTCACCCGGTTGCCAAACACCATGTTGTCCGCCACGATGCGCGCCTGGCGGTTGGCCGGACCGGCCAGGAAGTTCAACCACGGCTTGCCCGTCAGCGGATGCGGGAACTCAATGGCATCACCCACGGCATAGACGGCCTCGTCCGAGGTCTGCAGATACTCATTAACGTAAATGCCGTGCATCTCGCCCAGCTGCAAGCCGGCCTCCGAGGCCAGCCGCGTTTCGGCCCGCACACCAATGGAGAGGAGAACCAAATCGGAGTCCAGACTGATGCCCGACTTGAACTTCACCCTGACGCCCCCCTGCGGCTGCGGCTCAAAAGCCGACACGGCCTGCTCCAGATAGAGCTTAACGCCCTTCTGCTGCAAATGGGCATGCACCATGGCGGCCATGGAGTAGTCAATGGGCGCCATCACCTGGTTGGCCATTTCCACCACGGCCACCTCGGCACCGGCGTGATGCAGATTCTCGGCCATTTCCAGACCGATGAAGCCTCCGCCCACAATCACGGCGCGCTTCACCCTGTGCTGTTCCATATACTGCTTGATGCGGTCGGTGTCGTTCACGTTGCGCAGCGTAAAGATGCCCTCGCTGTCAATACCAGGCAGGGGCGGCCGCACCGGCGAAGCGCCCGGCGAGAGCAACAGCTTGTCGTACGTCTCCTCATAAGTCTGGCCGTCAGCCGTCGTCACCGTCACCTTTTTCTGCTTCACATCAATGGCCGTCACCTCCGAACGGGTACGCACGTCAATATTGAAACGGCGGCCAAACGCCTCCGGGGTCTGCACAAACAGGCGGTCGCGGTCGGCAATCACCCCACCAATGTAGTAAGGCAAACCGCAGTTGGCATAAGAAATGTACTCTCCCTTTTCAAACAGCACGATGTCTGCCTGCTCCGTATTGCGGCGGATTCTGGCCGCTGCCGTGGCGCCTCCGGCCACTCCTCCAATAATAAGGTATTTCATATCGCTAATCTATTTCGTTTATTTATTTTCCACTGGAAATCTTTTGCAAAGAAAAATATTTCTTTCGACATGACAAAATTTCCAAAGGAAAATATTGAAATAAAATAATTAAAGATGGATTCGGTAGCCCTTCAGCTGAAAAAGTACAGGCCGTAAACCTCACAAACAACCGGAGCCTTTGTGTATCTTTGGAAGCCCATACTGACCGGCACAAGAGTCGAGCAAAAAATCGGTACGCAAAATATAGTTTTTCGGACGGTTGGCGGTCTAATAGGTTAAAGACAGAAAAAACAACATGAACGCAAAGGAACAACAATTCATAGACATCATCAGAGAGCATGAGCGCACCATCTATACCATCTGCTACATGTTTTCTGACGACAAAGACGAAGTCAACGACCTGTATCAGGACATTCTGGTCAGGCTGTGGAAAGGCTTTGAGGACTTTAAGGGGAAATGCAGCGCAAAGACCTGGATATACCGGGTCAGCCTGAACTACTGCATCAATTTCAGTCACAGCCAAAAGCGGAAACACTGCGAGCGCCTGACGCCGTCCGCCGACAGCCATACGGACGCAGGCGCACTGGAAAAGAAACTGCAAATCAAGCAACTATACAAACGGATCAATACGTTGGAACTGGTGGACAGAAGCGTCATTCTGTTGTGGCTTGAAGGCCTGAGCTACGACGAAATCGGCGAAATCCTGGGTATTTCTGTCAAGAACGTCTCCTTCAAGCTGGTCCGCATCAAAGAACAGCTCAAAAAATTGTCAAACATCTAAAACTTCATTTCTATGGAAACCCATGTAGAAAAAGAACTGCAAATACTGAAGTCCGACTATAACCTGCTCAAAGCAGAACTGAAACAGCAGAAAACACTGAACGAAACTTTCCTGAAATCATTAAGGAAACGCCCGGCCACGGCTGTAAACAAGGAAATCAAAAACCGGATGTGGGGCGACATCATCACCATCCCCATGATTCCCATCATTTGCGCCAATATCCATTGGCCCATGCTTTTCGGGTTTCTGGTACCGTTATGGGCCTTGGCCGATTTGTGCGCCAGCCTGTGGATATACCAAAAGCTGGACATGCGCAATCTGCTCAATGACGATGTGCAATCGGTAACGAAAAAAATCACCGCCTACCGCAAGTTCTATACCCGCTCACTCACGGCCGGCTTGATTCCCCTTGTCGCCATGATTACCTACATCTTCATCACCCTGTATGCCCGAGCCTCAAGCCCCACGGCCATCTGGCTGATTACTGCAGCAGGCATCATTTCCACCGCCACAAGCATTGTCATCACGCTGCTCTACTACAAAAAACACGTGGAAAGATGTAACGAGCTGCTGCACCAGTTCGACGCCGATACACTCCTTCATCACGAAAAAAACTGATTTCCCCCCAAAAATTTATCCCCCCGACCATTAAATCTGTCGAGGGGATAAGTTTATACCACGTCTACATCAAATACGACGGCTCCGAGAATTTACAGAACAAGGCGGCGCGGAAAACCAACAAGGTGCCTTCTTAAAAATGTTAGGGCAGACCTAATTTTTTTCAGGTCGGACCTTAGCACACCCCGGCACTAAGAATCGACAAAACCACGCATCTCCAATGCTACGCCCCTACTCCTACCGCACACCTTGACTTTTTGAATTTGTGCGAACAGAAATGCGTCAGAATTACAGCAAGAAGAATGGATAAAAGTCTGAATATATTGGAGGCCACGCCGCCTGCGGCCACCGAGTTGCCTTCCACCACAAACAGCATCCACGACAAATTCATAAAGAAATGCAGCCCGATGGAGCACCACAGATTAAAATTCCACTTCCAATAAATCCAGCTGAAATAGATTCCGCCCACCAGGGTGACGCCGAAAGCCATGAGAGAAGACATCAAGTCGTGCCCCTGATAAAGGTGAAGCGAGCCAAACACAATTGACGGAATCAGTACCGACCAGGCGAAACCGATTTTACTGTAACGGAAAAACTGGCCGAAGATAAAGCCCCGGAAAATGGTTTCCTCAAATAAAGCGGCCAGGGCATCGGTACGAATAAAATGCTCCCACGTCAGTTCATGATTCAGTGTTCCGATAATCGGAAAGCCTATAAAAGCGGCAATGTGCAGACAAAGGAAAAAACCATTCCCGTCACGAAGTTGCCGTCCAGTCCCAGCTGATGAAAAAAGTCCTTGGGCTTGTGCAACAGGAGCAAAACAATGACAACAGGCAAGCAGATAATCAGATTCGTCAGCACTTAAGCACAAGTCACCTGCAAATGCAGCGGGTCCACAATCCGATACGCATGGTGATAAAGCACCAGTATCAGGATAGAAGATAGGGCTATAATAAGGAATCTGGGTAACTTACCTTTAATGGTCATGACGTTGCGTTTAATACCCACTGCAAAGTTACATTTTTCTAAAAAAATAGATGATAATTTTACAAAAATACCTATACAATTTACAAAAGACTATACAAATATAAGATATATCAAAGATTTACTTACCAAATAACAATGTACAACAAACATGCTGATGCACAGAAAACCGTAACTTTAAGTTTTAGGGAAAAAGAAAAAGGTGCAAATCTTATTCGATTTGCACCTTTTATGCGGAGAGAGAGGGATTCGAACCCCCGGTGCCTCTCAGCACGGCAGTTTTCAAGACTGCTGTAATCGACCACTCTACCATCTCTCCAGTGGTTGTCGGTTACTTCCTGAAACCGAGTGCAAAAGTAATGCGTTTTTTTGATACCAGCAAATTTTCGGGGCTTTTTTTTCAAAAAAAATCGTTTTTTCGTAATTTTGCAGTAGTTAAGAGACATTTGGTCATGATTTATCCAGAAAATTTTGAGAAGAAAATAGGGTTTGATGAAATACGTATTCAACTGAAGGGCCGCTGCATTTCCTCGCTCGGCACGGAAAAGGTGGACGAGATGACGTTTATGACAAAACGCGACGACATCGTGGAGGCCCTGACGCAGGTGGAGGAATACACGCGCTTCATGCAGGAGGAGGACGAGCTGTTTGAGGAAAACTTCTTCGACGTGCGACCGGCGCTGATGCGTATCCGGCCGGAACGCACCTATATGGAAGAGCATGACCTGTATGACCTGAAACGCTCGCTGGAGACAATCCTGAACTTTGTCAAATTCTTCAATACGCCCATCGACAAGGACGCCGAGACGCCGCAATACAAATACCCGGCCCTTCACCGCGCAGCATGCGACATCCTGACCTTCCCGGACATCATCCGCAAAATCAACACCGTGCTCGACAAATACGGTAAGGTAAAGGACACGGCCTCGAAAGCGCTGGCCGAAATCCGCCGGGAGTGCGAAACCGTTTCGCGCAGCATCTCACACAGCCTGCGCAGCATCATCAGCGAGGCGCAGGCCGAGGGACTGATTGAGCGCGACGTCACCCCTACCATGCGCGACGGCCGTCTGGTCATTCCCGTCATTCCGGCCATGAAGCGCCGCATCAAGGGTATCATTCACGACGAGTCGGCCACGGGAAAAACGGTGTTCATTGAGCCGTCGGTCGTCGTGGAGTCAAACAACCGCATCCGTGAGCTGAAGGCGGCCGAGAAACGCGAAATCATCCGCATTCTGCAGGAAATCACGACCCTCATCCGCCCCCACGTGCGCGAAATGCTCTCGGGATTCCACTTTCTGGGTATCATTGACTTCCTACGTGCCAAGACCCTCTACACCGAAGCCATCGGCGGCGTCATCCCCTCCCTGGCCGACCATCCGCAGCTTGATTTCTACCAGGCCATTCACCCGCTGCTGCAAAAGTCGCTGCAGCGCCACGGCGAGAAGATGGTACCGCTGGACATCACCCTAAACGACCAGCAACACATTATTATCATATCGGGCCCCAACGCCGGCGGTAAGTCAGTTTGCCTGAAAACCGTAGGTCTGCTGCAGTACATGCTGCAAACGGGTATGCCCATCCCCGTGGGCGAGCGCTCGAAGGCCGGCATCTTTGAGGACATCTTCATTGACATCGGCGACGAGCAGAGCCTCGAAAACGACCTCTCGACCTACTCCAGCCACCTGCTCAACATGAAACAGATGATGAAGTTCGGCCGCGAAACGAGTCTGCTGCTCATCGACGAGTTCGGCGGCGGCACCGAACCACAAATCGGCGGCGCCCTGGCCGAGGCCATCCTCAACGAATTTGCCAAGAAGAAAATGTACGGCGTCATCACCACGCACTATCAGAACCTGAAGCACTTTGCCGACGCCACGCCGCTACTGGTCAACGCGGCCATGCTCTACGACCGCCAGCAGATGCGCCCGCTCTTCATCCTGCAAATCGGCAGCCCCGGCAGTTCGTTTGCCATTGAGATAGCCCGCAAAATCGGCATTCCCGAGCGCGTCATAGCCTACGCCTCCGACATTGTGGGCAAGGACTACGTCATGTCCGACAAATACTTGCTCGACATCGTCCGCGACAAGAAATATTGGGAAAACAAGCGCCGCAACATCCATCAACGCGAGGAAAAGCTTGAGGAAATCGTATCGCGCTACGAGCGCGACGCCCAGGCCCTGCGCGAGGAGCGCAAGCTGGTGATGGAAAAGGCCAAGGAGCAGGCGCAAAACCTGCTGAAGGAAGCCAACGCCCGCATTGAAAACACCATCCGCGAAATCAAGGAAGCCCAGGCCGAAAAAGAACGCACCCGCGAGGCGCGTCAGGAACTGTCGGCCTTCAAGGACTCGCTCAACGAGGAGCAGCGCCTGGCCGAGGAGGAAAAGATTGCCCGCAAGATGGCACAGATACAGCGCCGCCGCAAGCAAAAGGAACAGCGCGACCAGGCCCGCCAGCAGGCCGCCGGACAAAAAGCCGTAACAGCCCCGAAGCCCACGCAACAACCCAAGTCCGACAAACCGCTGCAGCCGGGCGACACGGTACGCATCAAGGGGCAGACCACCGTGGGTACCATTGAGAGCATCGAGGGCCAGAATGCCTTTGTGCTCTTCGGCATGATGCGCACCAACGTCAAGCTCAACCGCCTGGAGGCCGCCACGCCGCCCAAGACGGAAAGCATCAGCCGCGTGGCCACCTATCTGAGCAAGGAAACGCGCGACTCCATCTACGAAAAGAAGCTCCACTTCAAGCCCGACATCGACATCCGCGGCCTCCGGGCCGACGAGGCGCTCAACACGCTGCGCACGTTTATTGACGACGCCATTCTGCTCGAAGTGCCCCGCGTGCGCATCCTGCACGGCACGGGCACGGGTGCCCTGCGCCAGCTGACGCGCGAATATCTGGGCACGGTCAACGGCGTAGCCAATTATCACGACGAGCATGTGCAGTTTGGTGGAGCCGGCATTACGGTGGTGGATCTGGAATAAGAACTTTTATAACACATCACCCTACATACAAAAATTGGGCGGAAGTTACATTCAGTACTTCCGCCCAATTTTTGTATGTGCGAAGGTATGAAAGATTATCGAACTTTCAAAGAGGATTTCCTAAAACTTGTAGAGTTTGCAGAGTGGTATAAAGATTACATTGCATAGACCTTAAAACTTACCCCTAAATTATAGGCAAACGCTTCCAGTAGCATTTTTTGTAAGGGATGGAGTTGTAACATATTGGCAAGTAGGGGGATGTATGTCTTCCTACCCCCGTATCCCTGCTTATAATGCCTCCTTAAGAAAGAGGGGGTATGTCTTCAATCCAAGTGTTCCGTATTCTCTCAAAATTTTCTATAGAATTTTAGATGAACTTATCAAACTTGATAAACTTTCCAAATTAAGATATATTTATTATATATAATAACAACATAAACATAAAACGATGAAAAGAAAGTACAGAGAATTATCAGATGAAACAAAACAGAAAATAAGTCAAAGCATGAAAGGAAGAAGCAAATCTTTCACCCACAAAGAAGCCATTAGCAATGGACTTAAGGATTATTGGAAAACCATACCCAACAAACCGACTACAAATAATAAGGTAGGCTAAGAACCCACCTTAAATATCACCACTTCTCAAGGTGACAAAACTTGCAATACTGCAAGACTAAATAAAATGTATATACGTTTTTAAATGCTCAAATTTGATAAACTGAAATTAGTAACAAAGATTGATTACATCAGAGATATAGATTATAGCAAATTTATATTGAACAGCAAAGAGGATAGTATCCTTTATTATAAATATCAGCAAGAAAGACCTTTCTATCTCTTAGTAATGGTGAACTATCAACACAATGAGCTGGTATTAGAATTTACGGGAAAAATCCTTTTAGACAATTACACAAACCTTATCGACATATACACGGCTAAGGACTGTTTGTCACAAATCAACAGATTAGGTATTTGCCATTTGAATGTAGAGTCTATTATGACAGATTCTAATGTTGTGAAATGCGATATTACCAAAGATATAGAGTGCGGCTTAATGCAGGACATCATTACCAATGTAAGGCAAAACCTATCCAATTACATGAAATGGGTAACAAAACCATATCGGAAAGAAGGTATAACAATAGAAAACGTAGTAACGACTCCAAGATATAAGAAACGCCTAATCGTATACGATAAGGCAAAAGAACTACAATCGGCAAATAACCGATACTTTCTGAATGCTGTATCAAATCCCAACGAAATACTTTCGTACTTCAACGGCAAGACACGCTTTGAACTAAATATCAACACCATGGATCAAATCAGAAACCTTTTGAACATTCCAAACAACAATTTATTAGCGGTATTGACCTCAAAGGCAAACCCTATCCTATCCGTTATTGATGAAGCCATAAAATATAATGATTGCCAACATAGGACTATGACATTAAGAGACTACGAGCATTGTTTGTTACTCAAAGAATGTAATTATGATATGAGTGCTGTTGAAGCTAAGGTTAGAACATTAAGCGCAAAAACAACTTCAATAACAAGGATAATGAAAACATATAAAAATTTATATAAACAAATGAATTCTATTCCCAACGTAAATATTAGAGAATTAGTAGCATAATCATAGCACCAACTACATAAATTCTGTGAGAAACTTGCTGCTTTAAGCTCTTTGTGTCAATATCGCCACTGTATCAAAATAATCTTTCAACGGACTTTGATACGGTGGTTTTATTGTATCATCATAATCTAAAAGGTTATAGTGATTCAAAGAGACCGCAATCAAAAGTTGATACCCGTAAAGTGTCTGTTTTTGATTGCTTGTCTCTATGGAATGTAGGCAGCAATGATTTGTCCTTTATAATAGAAAATATCAATGATGCAAATATTTTCAGCAAAATCTGCCTGTATAAAGCGATTTTTTTGTATCTTTGGCACGTCATTAGCCTCTTTAGGCTTTTGGCAGACATATAGGAAAGTGTTTTGGCATTTCTGACGTTGACTAATCACCACAACAGTTCAACAGCAGTTAGGATTACCGAAAACGCTCTCCCCTTGGTCGCATATCCGTTAATCAGATATACGCCTTGGGTGAGTTGCGGAAACGTGTATCTCTACTGCAAGGTTTGTGGTGAACCCGTCAACGAGAGGAATCGTTAAAGTGGCTCACCTTTTTTATGTGCCTACAAAAACAAAAATAGTAATTCCACCGAGCGAGCCAGTAGGTGCATAAGATTATAATGAATGTCTCGGTATCAAGAAATACAGAAACTCAACAATGTGACTATCATTAAAGCCCCCGATGGTCGCTTTGGAATTAAGGATTCATCCAATAGTATTGTTTTAGCACCAAAATATGATTTCATAGCACCTCTTATTGATATTGATGGCGATAATAGATACCTTCAAATCAAAAAGAATGGACTAATAGGCATTTATGATTCTGTAAGAGTGGATTTTAAGTGTAATTGCAAAATGAATCAAATTATAGAAGTTTCACAGAAAAAGATTAAAGGTAAAGAACCAATTTTCAAATGTTCTTTCCTAAGACGAGTACCCTTTTTGCATTGGAATACAGAAATTGATTTGGAGTAAACCGCCACCACTATATTTCAATAAACATCGGTATGTCTGATAGTATTATTATATGTCCTAACTGTGGTGCTGCAAATGAACATAGTGGAAACTGTGCCTTTTGCGGAAGTCCTTTGCCTCTTAAAAAAGGAGCAAAGAAAAATGTGAATTTAGCAAATATACCAGAGGTAGAAGGGGAATACAAAGTCAAGATAGACGAAAGAGTTTTGATACAGGAATACGATAAGTTCACTGGCCAGACAACTACTCGTTGGAGGTGTATAGATAAAATCACCTATACACATGGCATTCCATTGACTGAAGGAAACTACCCAATATGTTTCTCAATAGAACATATACATGGAAAAGGGAAGGACTTTTTCACTGTTTTTGCGAAAAGTCCCATTTCTACGAAAAGTCCCATTTGCATTTTGCATATTGACAATCGTAATTATAATTTAAGTTCTATACCCAAAACAGAAATAGAAGAACTTATTAGAACTCTCTGTGAAGCTAAGTCATTAGCTATTAAGATAGGCGCAGATGAGATTGAAAATGCACAAGTAATCATTTGGTTGGCTCAAGTGTTCTATCACACCTTTCGGGATTCAACTAAATATGGTGATGCCGCCGATAAGCTGTTTTATTATTATAAGGATAAAATAGATAAAAGAAATCGTGATTTAATAAAGAAAAACCGTGATTTAATAGAGAAAAAGCATAAAGAAAAAGCTACTCGCAGAAAGGCTATCATAGTATCTATTCTGTTTTCTTTTTTACTTGTAATAGGGCTTATGATATGTTTCTATGTGTTTTTTTTCGTCTTGGATTGGATATTCTAATATAAAAATAGTAGTATGGCTATAGTAGATGTAGTAAAGTGCGAAGTATCAGACAGCGAACTTGTAAACAAGTTTCCATCTGATAAAATCCGTTTAGGGTCGCAGTTAGTTGTGTACCCTGGGCAGACAGCTATTTTTGTGAAAGGAGGCAAGCTATATGATGAGTTTACATGTGGCACTTATACAATCAAGACGGAAAACATACCTTTATTAGACAAGGTTGTAAACTTGCCATTTGGAGGTGATTCACCATTTCAAGCGGAAGTTTGGTTTGTGAATCAGATTTCTTTGCTTGATTGCAAATGGGGAACACTAACGCCCCTGCAAATTGAAGATCCGAAATATGATGTGATTGTACCAGTCAGGGCATTCGGACAATATGGCTTCAAAATAGAACAGCCCAGAACATTCCTTGAGAAGTTAGTCGGCAATATGCCATCCTTTGCAACGGATAAGGTGGTTTCATATTTCAGGGGCATTATCTTGTCTAAGCTGACAGCCATCATTTACGACAAACTGAAAGAAGAAGGTTTGTCCGTGCTGAATATCAATTCACAGGTTGAAGTGTTGTCCGAATACGCCAAAGATTGCTTGAAGAATGTCTTTCTGAAATACGGTATTGGCATAGAAATCTTTAATATCATATCCATTACTGTAAAAGAGGATGACCCAAGTTTCTTAAATCTGAAAGATGCCAAAGATGCAGCAGCAGAAATCAAGATTATGGGTGAAAAGAACTATAGGCTTTCCCGTTCCTTTGATGTATTAGATGCAGCGGCAGAAAACGAAAGCGGAGGCGCAATGAATGCGGCACTTGGATTAGGTGCAGGGGTTGGCATAGGCGGTGCAGTCGGGACTATGGCTGCAAAAACATTCTCCAATAGCTTAGCCTCTGACGATGTTCCTCCACCATTGCCTAAAACAACAAGCTATTATTTGGGCATACAAGGCAAGCAGATAGGCCCAATGGAATTCGATTCTGTTTGCAAGAAATATTCATCCAACGAAATCAACGCAGACACCCTTGTTTGGAAGAAAGGGCTGAAGTCGTGGATAAAAATTTCAGACATGGAAGATTTCAGGCATTTGTTTGAGAATGAATGTCCTCCACCATTACCATCTTTATAAATCATACGGATATGAAGAGAATAATCATTTTCAGTTGTTTGGTACTTCTGTTGGCAAACCTTTTATTCGGAATTGTGCTAAGCGCATACGAATGGGTGAATGTGCTTATCAGTAGCAGTATCATTGTACTCACGGGCATATTTATGTTGTTGATAGGCATACTTCCGTTAAAGGATGGTTTCAAAGCATCTTTGTATGTGATATACCCTGCATTGGGATTCATAGAATTTATGCTATTCGCCTTTTCCCCTGACAGAATAAAGGATAATTGGGCAATGATAGCACTCATACTTCTTGTAGCTTTTCAAATAATATTCTTATTCATAACCAATATAATATCCAACAAAATTAAGTGAGCTATGGGCAAAGATAACTTAATGGGAGTGCTTGAAACGCAGGAATATATTTCAAGCGAAAGTCATGAATGGGACGTACCATTAGACGCAAAAGACAAAATTGAAAAGATGGTGCAAAAGTATAATGAGCGAGCCATAAAGAAAGGTTATGAAAGTTCTGTTTTCAAATTTGATGAAAACTCTCTAAAACTTAGGGGGAAATTTATACCCAAAGGTGAAAGCAAATCTTTTTTCGGCCAATTAAGGGACAATGCGAATAATGGAGATTTAAGTGAGGACATTCAGAGCATACTACGCTTATGCACCAAACTCTGCCCTTATTGCCACAGTCAAATGCCTGCACTTGCCAAAGAATGTGAGGTATGTGGCAAACAGTTTCTCCAAGATAAGAGCAAGGATGATATTGTTGCAGCAACTGAAGAAAAAGCACAGAATCCTATCCAACCAACGGAAACAGCGAATGAGATGGGCGTAAGATATGAATTGTTTGATGCCCGTACAACAATAGAATCACCTGACGGAGTATCATATTACGATACTATATTATCACACTTTAAAGAGTTTATCACTATGCAGAATACAGAGCCTAAGAATGAGGTAACATTCCTTATGGCATTGGATTTGGATAAGATAGACCCTGCTGATGAAGAGAAAATGACTGACGATGACCCGCGATTGGGGATAAATTCATTTGGTATATGTAATGTAGTATTCAGCAAATATAACGAATGGATGCCATTGTTTGAAGAGAAGGTGAACAGTGGTAAACCTCAAATTTTCATAATCATTAAGGATTGGCAAGCAGATTTGAATAAGGTCGCAAAATTTGCTACGGAAAAGAGTGTTTCATACGCCTTAGAAAAGGGATTGGATAGATACGACAAAGAATATGCAAGGATAGTCCTTTCGTTTGATGACGATACGAGAGCAGCAACAAATTTCTTGTGCAATGTGGCTACAGACATTCTATCAGTCCCTAAAGATGTGCCTGTTACAATAGATATAAATTCCTATCAAAGCAAGGCCAAGGCGCAAAAGGAATATAAGAAGAACAATACTTTTGGTGCTAAGGACTTCGCAAAGGGAGCAATGCTATTATTAAAGGATAAGATTACAGGCAAATAAAATTTGAAGTCGGATATAATAAACAAGGATATATTTATGAATACCAAAGCGATTTGTCCGAATTGTGGTGCAGAAGGCACAGCAGGTAGATTCTGTGAGTATTGCGGAACTAAGATTCCTATGCCTAAACCAAAGCGTAAAAAGAAATCGGATTCTGACTCAGATGAAGAGAAGCGCATCTTTGAATTTCAAACGTCAGAAGAAGATGCCGTTCAAAAGATGCTTTATCAACTGACGGAAAAAGAAAATTTGCCTAAAGACTTCTTCCAAAATTGTAAAGTGGATGAAGTTAAGCCCTATTATATCCCTGTTTATTATTATCAATGCAGTTTTGAAGCCCCTTGGAGTTGTGTGAAACTTGTAACAAGAGAGTATGAGGTGTATAACAGATCTACTGGACGCAATGAGAAAAAGAAAACTACGGAGCGTTACCCTATGAATGGTGTAGCTATGGATTCTTTCACCTATATCACTTGTGCAGGAAGAAAAGAAGATTTGCCCAAAGAACTGTATGAGTTCATAAATAAGGAAATGATAACCAAAGGAGCGTCTTATTATGACAATTCCAAGGTACGTGAATTGACAAATGAGGAATCGGCCATATTGGTTGAAAATGGGGGATTCAGTCATGGTTTATTATGGAAACAAAACTGTGAAGGCCTTTTAGCTGCAAGAGTTAGAAAAACTGTACGTTCACAACTACCTGACAGATATGAAGACCTTTCTTATTCATATAGCTACAATAACCCTTCTTGGGATATGATACTGCCCTTTTGGGTCGTCTACTATTCATATAAGGGAAAGAAATTTATATTTGTGACGGACGGATTAGTCAAAACGACAAGACTAAACTCACCAATAGATGAAAAGCAAGCATCGGAGAGCGAAACTATTAAGAAAGATTTGGCTCAAAAAAGCAGTAAAAGCGGTTGGAGCATATTCTATTTTATCCTTTTTTCTTTGGTAACACTAATAACTTCGGTTTTCTTAACTGAGGAAAACGTTTCTCTTTGGTGCATATTACTTTCCATTGCCTTTATGCTTCTGACTTTTATCAATGGAAGTATGACAAAGAAAAGGCTAAAAGAGAAGAAAAAGGCTCAAGCTGTACAGACAAAAAATCAAAATGAAACATGGTTACAACGAAAAGAACAGTTGTCATTTACGCTTACGCATAACGGCTTTGGAATGACTGATTCCAAGACAAAAGAACTCCTCAGCACTATTAAGCGAGAGGTTGAGCGTAAAGATATGTCTGTAGATAGCAAAGCAAATTGTCTATGGGTAAAGATAATAACAGGTATTGTATTGATTATATGGGGATATTGTATGATTCAAGCTGTAGGAAACATACAAAATAGTAGGGAACAAGAAAAAATTGCTGAAAAAACAGCTCTTGAACAAGCAGAACAAGAAAGATTAGCAGAAAGAGCAGCTTTCGAGAAAGCAGAGCAAGAACGAAAGGCAGCAGAAGCCAAACAATATGAAGAAACAGAATTTTTGAAAAGAGTTGAAGAAGTAGCGGCAACAGACTTGCAGAAACTTGCCTTACCATTTGGCATAAAGGAAATCATAGCCGTTACTTCTAAAGATAGCACCACTTATTATTTTAACAATCAAGGGTATCTGACAGACATAGATGCTTATGACGGAGATATAACCATCTCTTATAAGTTTGAAAATGAGAAATTAGTTTCTTCTGAAGAAAGAGACAATAACAGTAATGATATAGAATATGCTACTTATGAGGAGGAAATCCGCAAAAGCTATTCCGATGAGAGCCGATACTATGTTGATTTATACCTCTGTAAAGATAATGAGAAAATGAAGATAACGACTCTTACTTATGATCGACAGGGAAGAATGATTCAAAGCGCAGGGTTGGCTCTTTTTGAATACGATAATAAGAACAGAGCTAAAGAATTTACGATGGAGGCATTAGAAAGGAAATATATATGTTTTGTATTGCCAGTCAGTATGTACACTCCTTATCCATTATGTACCCCACTTGATATGAATGGAGTGAATGTTATTCGGCATAATGGAAAAATTTCACAAATCACCTTTAACGCATCTAATGAAAAAATCGTATGCTATTTTAAGTACTAATTTAAGAAGAAATAACTGTTGGGATAGAAGTAAAGGAACATTCAAACAACACGAAACACATGTAACTATAAATGCTATTGAGCGTATATTAACAAATATTCTTGCAACAAATTAGGAATTTGTTATATTCATATAGTATATTTGCAATCGTAAAGCATCAAGAGTACTTGAATGTACACCAACCGAGCCTTATATATTGTGGCCACGGTGGTAAAATGATGCGGATTGTCTAACAATTAAAAACAAACAATATGGATGACCGTAACATTATTGGTAGCAACCGCTACACCACTTCTACCCATTCACTTTTTGATGAAATAGTGCTTGGTCGTACTGAGATATACGATGCAAGCAAACTGAATTGTTGGCCTTTCTGCAAGGCTACTGACGTGAGAAACGGGATTACTCTCAGTTTAGGAAATCTATGCAAAGGCTATTCTTTTACCTTAAATGGGCATATCTTTCGCACGAGTGAAGCAGCCTACCTTTGTGGGGAGTTCTCTTCACATGCTGCCTTAAATGAAGCCATACAGCGTGATTTGCAGGCAGAGCCTAATGCTTTTCTTGCCAAAAAAGTTATCAAACGCAGAAATGCAGAGCATATCAGGCAAGATTGGGAAGATGTCCGTCAGCAATGGATGCTCTATGTAGTTTGGCATAAGTGCATAGGCAATGCTGATTTCAGAAATTTGCTCCTTTCCATTCCTGATGATGCTGTTATCATTGAAGACAGCACCGCCAATTATGGAGCTACGTCATCTGTATGGGGAGCGAAGAACAAAGAGCTAAGAAAGGTGCGCAGGGCAAGGAAGAAAGAACTATGCGCTGAATATCCTAGCATGAAGAAGAAAGATTTGAATGTACTTATATCTGAGGAATGTGGCAAAATAACTGATGTCGGTAACTTTGTCGGAGAAAACAATATGGGCAAGATTTTGAAAATGTGCCAAATCGCATTAAGAAACAATGTTATCCCACCCATTGACTATGACTTACTGAGAGAAAAGAAAATATATCTGTTCGGAGAGTTGTTGACTTTTGACGGGGAGGACAGGTTATGAGAATAGAAACTTTCAAAATCAATACGCTATACAGAGGAATTGCATTGGAGGGAAATTGCAGGATTATCCCTTATTCCACTTACTCTATTACAATGGAAAAGCCATGCAAAGGGCTATCCAAATCTGCTTATTTCCGTAATGGCTTTACAATGGAAAACATTATGGCGAGGATTAAGTGGGAACTTGGAATGCTCTATGAACAACATCAGAACATACTATATGATTACGACAGGTATAAGAAGTTATGGACTGAATGGAAACAGTACAATTCACAGTTGCAAGCGTCTATAGAAGAGTCCATTGCATTGAAAGAAGAGGCTGACGCTGAAACTTTAGCTTTCCTTGACTTCCATATCGGAATGCTGAAAAGGGATGGCATAGAACGCTTCTATGAGTTAATAGAAAAATACGAAATAAAGCCATTATCACTTTCTCCATCCGTACTGGAAACATCCATTGGACTTATTGAAAAAGAATTTTGCAACAGATAATAAAGACCGCTATGAAAGTATTATTGTTGAAAAGCACGGAAGATATGAATTGGGGAGGTGATGATTATGATGTAATTTCACTTAACCCCATAAGCAAGGCTTTGACTGATTGCTATCTGCCTCTGTGGTCGCCTTCATCATTGAAAGCCCTACTATTGAAACGATTGGGGACACTAAAACGAATGTATCTTCATCTAAGAGTGGATTGTGAGAAAGATAGTTCCGTTGTGAAGTCCATCTCCTTAAAATGTGGTATGTTGGACGATGTGGAGCGGATGTATGATGACAACAAGGTCGATTGGGGCAAGATTAAGGGATGTTTGACTGAGTATTTCCTGAGCATAGGATATAAGAGCCTCCAATGTACGGATGATGAGGATATAGTGAACTTCATTCAGAGGCTCGAAAAGGATGTTCCGTTAGCAAAAGAATATTTCAAAGTGTTGTACAAATGCGATGAGAATATCGCCCGTATCGGATATTTCGGTGATAATGACAAATACGAGATGTATGTAAAGACAGACGATGAAGAAACTACGCCTCATTTCCATATTCGGGACACAGAAACGAAAGGCGGAAAGTTTGAAACGTGTGTCTGTTTGGAAACGAACTGTTATTGTTTGCACGGGACGTACAAGGACGTGCTTACGCCTGAGCATCAAGCTATGCTGATGGACTTTATGGAAGGTTTGTCACGACATAAACAACACACCTTGTCGTTGGTGTGCAATTATGAATGGGCAGTAGATATGTGGAATCTCAATAATGAGGCAACACAAGTGACTTTGAGATATGGTAGCAAAAATAAGGTGATTATACCCGATTACGGCAAGATGACCCTTTAAAATATTACGGATATGGAAGAGAATAACATCATCATAGAGAACGGTATACGGTTGCAGGACGGCAATGTGATTCGAGGCTATCCTAAGCAGGATGCCATCGTGGAACTATGTAAGAAAACACCTATGCTTGACACTACAGAAGAGTATTTAAGCATTGGGAAAAAAACTGCAAAGCCCAAGCCTACGGATGAGGAAGAGAGATACTTGCAGAAATTATTTACGGATAATGCTTTTCTCATCTTGGCCAATCGTGAACGGATTCTGAGTGACAGCAGGATGTTACTTACGCCTGTTACAGTTAGAAACGGTTTGGCTTACTCTGGAACATTTCAGACAGCTACGTTGGGCGTTTATATAGAATGGTGGATGTGCGCTCCTTATTCAGTCTTATTTGATGAAAAAGATGATACGATGGCTTTGATATGGTATTTGTCAGGCAGTCCGCTCAGTGGTGGAAACCTTTGCTCAATGGTTACTGAAGATGGTAAGACAGAAACAGTGAAAGTTCCATTTTTCAAAAAATTATGGCCTAAATTTACAGATATATTGGCAGACTATCACGATGCGAAAGAACTTTATCAAGCCTATACATTGCCCGAAGTCATAGATATATTGAAGAATGAAACGACAAGAGAGTTCTATACAGAAAGCATAAAGGAGTTTCGTTATCAAGCCAAAGTCAATTTACTTAATGCACAACTAAGAGATTGGGAGGAAAACTATAAAAGTCTAAGGGAAAAATGTGACAAGTATGAAAAAGAATGGCATTTCGCCCTTTTTCAACTGAAAAAGGATGAAATAGTAGTTTTCCATAAAGAGTACAACCTCAGAAAAGAAAACCTTCAAAACAGGAAAGAAGAACTTGCTAAAGAGAATCGGGAACTGAAAAGAAAATTACGGCACAAAGAGTTGACAAACAAGGAGTATCAACCCCTGTTAAGCGCAAATAAGAAAGAAATAGAACAGTTGAAATGGAAATTGGATGAGTATGCTAACGAATCTATCTCCACGCTGGTTCCAAAGTTGGCAGAAGGGGCGATAGGATTGTCTTTTGGAGATTTGGATAAAATCTTATCTGAAATTGCTGAGTTTGTAAAATCCTCATCCTTATAGAAACGAAATAGAACGTCATTACACGAATGATATATATTCAACTTCTTGTATAACATATAATTCAAAATCAGATGAGTATATTAGGAATTTATTTGCTTGGTGTAGTTGCGGCAGCCTTGCATCTTGTTTGGTTTGAGTATCAGTTTGACCACAACAAACGGCTATCCAACGTGACACTGAAAGAATGGCTTCAAGATGCAGCTATTTCTCTATTCTCTTGGATAGCTTTTGCCTTGGCAATTATTGTTACCATTTGGCGATTTAATGGAGGCAAGCCCAAGAATAGTTAAAAAAGAGAGACCTGAGATATATCGTATTTTTCTGCCACTTCCATATCAAAGTTGGAAGTGGCTCACTATTTATGCTTTTTCCCCTTACGGAATACAAAGAAGTATGAGTGGTACTTACGGGCAAAATGTTGTTTTTCTCCCTTGGTGGTGAGTATTTTAGTTCTAGAAACTAAAATGAAAGTGTCATATAAAACAAATCCTATTTCATTCGCTGTGTTCTGAACAAAATTGCCGACCCAATGTTGACTGCTGCCAAATACAAAATCCATAGTTTTCATAATCAGGAATCCATTCTTATGCAGTTTCCTAAAAGCTAAGGATATCATAGAAGTATTAGTCTCATATAGTTCTTTTACAGAAGAAAAGTAATTGAATCGTTGTGCTATCATAGAGGTTTGTGCGCTTTTATAGTCCTTTACTATAAAAGGCAAGTCTATTACAATCGAATGTAAGGAAGCATCTTTTATATCCTCTACTTTTTCTAAAGGCAGAACGTCTTTTTTCAATGGGTACTTATCAAATTTCAACTTAGGCATAGATATATGCTGATAGAATACTCCTTTGCTAAATGTTAAGTCACAATCAAAAGTATCTTTATGAACATACAATCTTAGTATATTCATAAGAATTTCTGTTTGGTCATCTGAAACACTTTTGATAATGAATTTTTTGTTTGATAAATCAAAAGTTGATACCTTAGAAGTGGTAATTTTTGACTGTCCTAAGTCCATTTGAAGGTACTTCCTTATGGTATTGACAGAATATCCTAATCTATGAGCCATTTCAGCCAATGATATGGAAGGGTTTTCTTCTTTCAGTGTAAGTATGGCTCTCTTCTTGGCGACTTTGTTGTCATAATTACGGTCAATTCCATTTGTCCTGATATACTTCCTAACTGCGGATTCAGAAACGCCACACATTGCAGCATTCTCTTTTATAGAAAGATTAGGGTCATATTTCAGTTTTACCTTATTCATAGAACAGTTTCATCAATGGTTGGCATATTCACGTTCTATCTCATTTACCAGCAGTTTCAATTCAGATATAGTTTGAGCCACATAAGTCTTGTTCTTGCATACAATAATGGCGTTTAATGGAACTTGCTCTTTGATAGCAAATAGTTCTGAAATAGGAATATCCAAATTGTCTGCTATACTTGTAATAGTAGATAGCTGAGGGTTGCCATTGATAGCCCTACTAAGACTTTCGGGAGCTATACTCATCTTTTGAGCTAAATCTTTCAACTGAATTCCTCTTTGATGACATAATTCTTTTACTCTGTTGCTCAGGTTGCATTCCATACTCTATACTTTTTGTTTGCAAAGATACACAAATTGACATGAAATATCAATTAAGCAATGGGTGATTAACTTTAGTTGGCCATTTATTTTTGGCTAAATATGATATTAGTGTTAATTTTGCAGTACAATAAATAACATATAAATCAATTTTGATATGAGGGTAGTATTGTTCGCAAGGGTTTCAACCAATATACAGGATTACGATAGACAAATCAATGAACTTACGGGATTGGCCAAACGTAATGGATGGGAGATTGCCGCATCTTTTGCTGAAAAAGTATCAGGCGCAAAGAAAAACAGCGAACGTACTGAATTATTGCGAATGGTTGAATATGTGGAGGCTAACAATATAGATAAAGTTGTGGTAACTGAGTTGTCCAGACTTGGACGTGATACATTGCAGGTGTTAGAAGTGATAGAAATGTTTAATCTCAAAGGTATAAGCCTATACATCGAAAATTACCACATAGAAACATTAACGGAAGACGGAAAAGTAAATCCAATGAGCCAATTCCTTATCACAATCCTAGCGGAAGTGGCAAGAATGGAAAGAAAAACCATTAAAGAACGTATGGATAGTGGGTATCAGAATTTCCGTGCTAATGGTGGGCTTGTCGGAAGAAAACAGGGTTATCGAAAGTCTGAGGAAAAAATGAAAGAAGAGTATGCAGAAGAAATTCGGCTGCTGAAAAAAAGATATTCTTTGCGAAATGTCTCAAAAATCACCCATACGAGCATTAACACTTTGCGAAAGCTATCTATAATATTTGTTAAATAATATCTTTAATATAGTTAAATAATTTAACATTCATTCATTTTTTCACTTGTATTAGCATAAACATTTCATATAGGATATTAGTATTGCTGAGTATCAGCTATTTACCTAAAATACAACGTTTTGCGTGTGAAATGATGTTATTTTAACACTTTTGGATTCATTGATAAAAGGTAGTATGTTTGCACTGTGTTTAACAAATAATTTAAAAAAAATAAGTAAATATGAATAGTAGAATTGTTAATTCAGTAATTTGTATTTCGGAATCTCAGAAGAATCCGAAAAGGTACGAGAACCTTAGTATGTGTAAGCAATATGCTAAAGAAGCAGGTTGCAATGTAAAAGATGTGTTCAAATTCCAGTATGATGATTTTGAACAATCCCTGAAAGATTTGATGAGAACTTTAGAGTCAAATCCCGAAGTAAATACTATCATTATATCTAATTGGGCTAGAATCAGTCGTTGGCTCTCAAGGATTATGGATTTCTTGACAGCCTTAGATAGAAGAGGTATTGCTGTTTATGATGTCAGAATGGGGAAATACATAACATATTGGGATATTGAATTATCATCCATCCTTAAATTGACGGAAAGAGAATCAGTAACTAAACGAAAGAAAAGACTAAGAGCATAGAAATTTGAGTAAAATGGGTTTTACGCTTATCCCGCCGAACAGAAGTCCCTACTATGGTGCTGCTATAGTAGGGAGGCAAAAAACAAATAACCCGTAAGGGAGCATATAAGTATAATGAATGATTAAATATCAAGACTATGAACAAGAATTTAATCAGTTAGGAATATCCCAAACAGACGCTTGCATTCTTTTAGACTATATGCAAGCCATAGCAGAGATAGGTATTAGATTTAATAATGAGAAAAAAGTAGAAGGCGATGAAGAATTGTATAATATGGACGAGAGTATCAACTAAGTATCAGGAGAAAAATGGAGCTTCCTTAGCTGACCAAAAATGTAAATGTGAACTATTTGCAAAGCAAAATGGATATAAGATAAAAGGGTATTTTGGTGGTGCGCATGAAACTGCCAAAACACCAGGCCCTATGTTAAAAGAGATGTATTCTGTATTGAAGAAGGATAAAACCATCACACACGTTATTATATCCGAAGTTGACAGATTTAGTAGGAATGTAGGACAAGGGGCTACTATTATTGATGAACTATTAAAGCGCAAAGTAATCATAGTAGAAGCATCAACAGGAATAGACACCTCTACTCGTAACGGGGTTATGATGGTCAAATTTAAACTGACACTGGCTGAATGGGACAATGGAAATCGTACCGACAAATTTATATCAGGGCGAAAGTTTTGCCTTGAAAATGGTGTGTACTGTGAAGCGGCCAAACCTCTTGGCTACACCAAACATGGAAAATCATTGGGTACAACTTTCACGATAAATGAAGATGGTAAATTGATAAAGAAAGCCTTTGCTTGGAAATTACAAGGTATGGCAAATTACCAAATTATAGAGAAACTGAAAACTTATGGACTGACATTAACCAAGCAGAAGTTGCATCACATCCTTACCAATCCTTTTTATGCAGGGAAAATCCGACACAAGATGTTGGAAGGAAAACTTGTGGACGGCAATCAACCTCACATTGTCAGTTATGATGATTTTTTGCGTGTGCAAGAAATACTGAGTGATAGAACAGGGGTATATACTCATAAAAAAGAAACACCACGCTATCCTTTGAAACGCCACGTTTTGTGTGCAAAAGACCATACTCCGTTTACAGCTTACACTGTAAAGAAAAAGAATTTGGATTATTATAAATGCAATCAGATTGGCTGCAAAACAAATGAATCAGCAAAGAAGTTGCATAGCAAATATGAACGTGTCTTGCATTCATTCAATATTCCTCACGAACTGACAAGCATTTTGCGTGATATTATCAGTCGGATGATTGCTGTTGACGATGAAGAACAAAGGAAAACAGAAGCCCTATTGAAAAAGCAGAAAACGGAATGCCAAAACAAGATGAAGAAGTGTAAAGTACGGTTTGGAATGGGCGATATTGATGAAGATATTTATGAGGCAACGGTTGAGACATTGCAGGAAAGGCTTACTAAAATAGACCTTGAATTAGCAAACTGCAAAAGAAATTTATCGAACTTCAACAGTGAAGTTGATGATACGCTTGCAATATGCTGTGAATTAGATACTTTATGGAAAAATGCTTCGTTGGAATTAAGCCAAAGAATCCAAAATTTACTCTTTCCTGATGGAATTTTGTGGGATAAAGAAATTGACGATTATCGAACCTTCCATGAGAATAAGGCACTCTCTATAATAGCGAAAATATCAAGCGATTACAAAAATAAAAAAGAGAAAAACTCTTCCGAATTTTCCTCTTCTGTCTTTCTGTGCACCTGATAGGACTCGAACCTACACGACCGAAGTCACCAGATCCTAAGTCTGGCGCGTCTACCAATTTCGCCACAAGTGCTTAATCCGAGCGCAAATTTACACAAAATATTCCGTTCAGCGAAATGAAGGTTCATTTTTTACAGGATTCTTCCTTCCTTTTACACAAAAAATAGGTTTTTTCCTTTGTACTCCGAAAGACTTACACTAACTTTGCGGCATAAGAGAGAAGCTGCTTACCCTATTCCTAATGCACGCTTCGTTATCGGAAAAAACATTTGTTACACAAAATCTTATATCCAACATGTTCTCATCATTCGACATTGCCAGCATTATCAATTGGTTTTTAGAAATGCCGGAAATGCAAGTTTATCTGTGGGTCATGCTGCTCATGACCATCGAGAGTTCCTTTATTCCCTTCCCGTCTGAAATCGTAGTGCCGCCGGCTGCCTATCTGGCCGCCAACCAGCGGGCCGACATCTGGCTCGTGCTGCTGTTTGCCACCATTGGCGCCGCACTGGGAGCCATTTTCAACTACGCCATCTCGTGGTGGCTGGGCCGCCCCATCGTCTACCGGTTTGCCGACAGTCAGCTCGGGCACATGTGCCTCATCAATCGCGAAAAGGTAGAGAAAGCCGAAAAATATTTTGAGGAGCACGGTGCTCTAGCCACCCTCATCGGTCGCCTCGTGCCCGTTATCCGCCAGCTCATCTCCATTCCGGCCGGTCTGTCCAAAATGCACTTCGGCAAATTCCTGCTCTACACCATTCTGGGTGCCGGCATATGGAACTCCATTCTGGCCACACTGGGGTTCGTACTGGGCAAGACCCTGAAGCCCGAAATGTTCATGGCACAAATCGAACGCTACAACAGCATCATCAGCGATGTCATCCTCGTTCTTTGCGCCGTTGGCATCGGATTCCTGATTTGGAAGACCTATCGCCACAAAGCCAAGGCAAAAAAATAAATTTCCCACCGGCAGGAAACAACCAGGCATGAGGCTGTATCTGAAATGTTCAGAAACGGCTTCCTGCCTGATTGTTACAAAAAGAAATGGCCATAACTCCACAAGAGACATACCTTTTTCAGAAAGCAAACAGCAATTCGCCCCGGAACTCCGACACTGACTAACCTTTTTTGTACCTTTGTACCATCACAAACCCGTCTGTTGTCCCATTTCCGAGAAAACGACAGTTTGTCAATCACATTCAGACTTCAACCCATAAAAACAATCATCATGAAAATCCATTCAAAAAACCTGACACGAAAATTACTGCTATGCGGCCTGGCTCTGGCCCTTTGCGCACCCGTATTCCTCACCTCATGCAGCGATGACGACGACAGCGGCGACGGCGGCAGTTCAGGCAGCGCCTCGGCTTCAGTCAAAATAACCAGCGTTTCGCAAGGCACCAAGCGCAACGGAAAATACAACTACCACGTAACCGTAAAAGCCAGCGGAGCAACGGCCGCTTCAATTAAGGACATCGGCCTCAGTTGGGGCAAGACGAGTTCGGCCACCGGCCAGCGCTCCGGCACACGCGGCACACTGACCACCACACGCTCCATCAGCCTGTCGGCCAACTCAACCTATTACCTGAAGGGATACGTCACCACCGCCAGCGGCACGTCGTACACCACCGTCAAAAAGGTAAAAGTACCCAAATAACGCCGCGCGGCTTATGCCATACCATTCGCCGGGTCCGCCCACTTGCTGAACGCAGCAAAGTGAGCGGACCCGGCGCTTTCTGTTGGTGGCTATCCAAACTTATTAAATTCTTGCCCGTGGCCACGCCCCGGGCAAGAGGAAAGAATCATTCATAACCAGCTTCGGAAGCTACCGGCTCAGCAGATTGCCCAAAAACAGCCGGCGCGAGAGGCCCAGACGGTCGGCCACCCAGGCCATCGCCACGCTGCCGCCCACGGCAATCACCAGCGCGAACAGCAGGAAGAGTAGTCCCGTGGCGTCAACCGGCTCCAGCCAGCGGGCCAGCGGCTTGACGGCCATGGTGAATACGGGCGAGAACAGCAGAATGGGCAACGTGTTGCGCCCCAGCCAGAGCGGGCCGCGCAATACGCGCTGCGGCAGACGCTGACACAGGGCGGTCAAGAAATTACCCACCAGCAGACTCACTCCCAAGCCGCCCAAAGTCAGGGCGTTGCGGTTTTCGGGAAACAGACACAGGCCCACTACAAGCAGGAGACTCCACAGCGTGGCTCTGCCGACCGCAAACAGGCCCACGCCCCACTGCCGGAGCGCCAGCCCGATGGAGAAATACACCGCACCCGTCAGCGAGAGCCATCCGCCCCAGGCACTCAGGGCCAGCAGCAAACCGGCCGTCAGCACCACCTGTGCCCCCTCGGTCAGACGCCTCAGACGCGCCACCAGCCAACTGACCGTGGTGGCCACAGCCAGCGTATGCAAGTACCAGTAAGGGCCCAGCGGATGGAGGAACACCTTGTCCAGCACCACGCCCACCGAAAGCCGCTCCACGCCTCCGGCCACCGGCATATAGGCCGACGCCACTACATAGGCCGCCTCGGCCAGCACGTAGGGCAGCGCAATGCGCCCCAAGCGATGAAGAAAGTCGGACCCGGACTTGCGCACGGACGTAAAAAAGCCGGAAATGAGCAGGAATACCGGCATGTGGAAGGTGAACACAACCTGCTTGGCCGTGGGATACAGATGTTCTATGTATTGCAGATGAAAGGCCACCATCAGCACTATCATCACGCACTTGATTAAATCAATATGGTTTTGCCGCTCCATGGAAAGATTGTTTGACAAGCTGTCCCTGCCTGCGGGACGCTTACGAGAAAAAAAGAGGTCACATTTCAGCAGCGCAAAATTAAATATTTTGCCCCAATTAAACCGCAGGCTTCCGTTTTTTTTCAGAAAGACCGGGCTGCGGAAACAAGACCGGACATCGGAAAAACAGAGTGGGTGGAAGAAAAAACCAGGTCGGACCTTGCAAAGACAAAGTCCGACCTGGTTCCTACGATATGCGACGGCGCTATTTTCAGGACAAGCGTCTGACGGCTTCAGACAGTCGGCCCAAAGCCTCGGCCAGTATGGCTCGCGGCGTAGCCACGTTAAGACGCATGAAGCCCTCGGCTTCGCGCCCGAACATGCTGCCGTCGTTCAGGAAGAGGCGCGCCTGCTGCTCATAAAAGTCCACCAGCTCGCGCTGACTGCCCAGCCCCAGCCCGCGGTTGTCCAGAAGCACGAGGAACGAAGCCTCGGGGCGAAGCATGCTCACGCCGGGGCAATGGTCGGCCAGGTACTGACGGGTAAAGTCTATGTTGGCGTCCACATACTGCAGCATCTGGTTGAGCCAGTCCTCCCCCTCTTCGGAATAGCAGGCCACGGTGGCCTCATAGCCAAAGATGTTGCCAAAGGCCAGGTCGTTGCCGTCGAGAAAACTGAAGTAGCGCTCACGCAGGGCCGCATCGGACACCACGCAATAGGCAGCCACCACGCCAGGCATGTTGAAGGCCTTGCTGGGCGCCATCATGGTCAGGCTGATGCGGCGGGCCACCGGGCTGACGGTGGCAAACGGCGTGTGCCGGTGTCCGGGCAGGGTGAGGTCGGCGTGAATCTCGTCCGACACCACCGTCACGCCGTAGCGGTCGCACAGCTCCGCCAGGCGCTCCAGCACGTGGGCCGGCCACGTAAAGCCGCCGGGGTTGTGCGGATTGCAGAGCAGCATCAGGCGACACTCCGGCAGCTTGCTCTCAAGGTCGTCAAAATCCATTTCGTAACGCCCGGCCTCGGTGAGTTTCAGCGGCGACTCCACCAGCCGGCGGCCGGAGGTGGTCACCACGTGGTGAAACGGATGATAGACGGGCGGCTGAATCAGTACGCCGTCTCCCTTTTCCGTAAAGGCGGCTACGGCAAAGGCCAGTCCCGGCACGATGCCCGGCAGGTAGTGTATGGCCTCGGCCTCCACGCTGAAACCATGGCGGCGCCCGAGCCAGCTGATGATGCTGCCGTCGTAACGCGTGGGTTTGAACGGATAGCCCAGTATGCCCTGCTGCAGGCGCTCACTGATGGTGCGCAGGATGAAAGGCGGCGTGCGGAAGTCCATGTCGGCCACCCACAGGGGCAGCAGGTCGTCGCGCCCCGTCTGCTGGCGCATCATTTCGTACTTCAGACAGTCGGTATGCCGGCGGTCCACTATTTCGTCAAAATCATATCTCATCGTCATCGTGTTTTACTTTTACAATGCGATACACCTTGTCCGAGGCGCGCACCTTTTCGGGCACGAGCAGCGAGATGCGGTCGCCCTTGACGGCCTGCGGCACGGTGCGGTCGTCCAGCCGGATGTCGTCGGCCGTGACGTAAAGCGCGCCGGTGGTCGGACCGGTAATGAGCAGCCGGTCGCCCTGGTCAATGTGACCGGCCTCCACCAGAATTTCAGCCACGCCCAGTTTGGAAAAGTATTTCACGCCCTTGCCCACGTATTCCTTGCGCTCCGTGGCCGACGAGCCGTAGTTGCGGCTCCACTCGCCCAGACGCTGGCCCAGGTAGTAACCGTCCCAGAAGCTGCGGTTGAACACCGTTTGCAGGCGTTTTTTCCACTCCTCCACGCGCTCCGACGTAAAGGTGCCGTCGAGCACGGCACTGATGGCCTCCTTGTAGCAGCTTACGGTGGTGTACACGTAATCGGCACCGCGCGCACGGCCTTCAATCTTGAACACGCGCACGCCGGCCTTCATCATGCGGTCGATGAAACCGATGGTACACAGGTCCTTGGGGCTCATGATGTACTTGTTGTCCACGTCAAGCTCTACACCGCTGTCGCGGTCGCGCACGGTGTAGGCGCGGCGGCACACCTGCAGGCAGGCTCCGCGGTTGGCCGAGCTGCCCAGGTTGTCGAGCGAGAGGTAACACTTACCGCTCACAGCCATGCACAGCGCGCCGTGGCAAAACATCTCAATGCGCACGGGCTGCCCGCCGGGACCGCAAATCGGTTCCTCCTGAATATTCCGGTAAATCTGGCTCACCTGCTTGAGGTTGAGCTCACGCGCCAGCACGGTTACGTCGGCATATTGGGCATAGAAGCGCAGGGCTGCGGTGTTGGAAATGTTGAGCTGCGTAGACAGGTGCACCTCCACGCCAATCTCGCGGCAATAGGTCAGCACGGCCGTGTCCGACGCAATGATGGCCGTAATGCCGGCCTGCTTGGCAGTCCGGCAGATGCGCTGCATCAGTTCCATTTCCTCGTCATAAATAATGGTATTCACGGTCAGGTAAGCCCGCACACCCGCCTCGGCACATTGACTGACGATAACGGGCAGGTCGTCAAGCGTAAAACGGCTGGCCGAACCGGCCCGCATGTTCAGGCTCTCCACGCCAAAATATACCGAACCGGCACCTGCCTTTATGGCGGCCTGCCAGTGACTCCCACGAGCCTACCGGCGCCATGATTTCAAAATCTTCCTTCTGCATTTTCATTACTAAAAAAACAAATTCCAGCCGGCTTGAACAGCCTGCGGATTGACTGATTGCAAAGATACGGCAAAAAGCGGAAACCGCCAAAGTAGGCATTCCTTTTCAGGACGGATGGCGGAAGCCTTGAAAAAGCCGGACACAAAGAGTTGTTTTAGTAAATTCTTATTACTTTTGCGGAAACAAACCTCATTCTACATCATGCACACACAAGACGTCAAGACCAATTCAATTCAAGCCTGGTGGCTGGCCAGCCGTCCCAAGACGCTCTCGGCCGCTCTGGTTCCGGTAGTAGTAGCTGCCGCCCTGGCCTGGAAAGATGAGCGTTTCAGTACCGACCTGACCCTGCTCTGTATGCTGTTTGCCATACTGATGCAAATAGCAGCCAACTTTATCAACGACTTGTTCGACTTCAAACGCGGATCCGACCGGACCGACCGTCTGGGCCCCGAACGGGCATGTGCCCAAGGCTGGATTACGCCTCACGCCATGCAGCGCGGCATCATCGTCACCCTCCTGGCAGCCTGCGCCACGGGTCTGCTGCTGCTCGGACTGAGCCATGCCGGAGCAGAACTGCTTTTCGTGGGTGCAGCCTGCGTGATATTTGCCTTTCTCTACACCACCCTGCTCAGTTACTGCGGTCTGGGAGATGTGCTGGTTTGGCTGTTTTTCGGATTCGTCCCCGTATTGGGTACTTATTTCGTACAAGCCCATCACCTGACGGCAGAATCCTGGATAGCAGCCACAGGATGCGGACTGGCCATTGACAATTTGCTTATCGTCAACAACTACCGCGACCGTCAGGCCGACCGCCTGTCGGGAAAACGGACACTTGTGGTCGTTTTGGGCGAACGATTCGGCAGTTATTTCTATCTGATTCAGGGAGCTTTGGCTTATGTATGCTGCGCAGCCCTCGGACTGATGAGCAGCCAGATGCGCTGGTGCATGATTCTGCCGCTGGCCTATCTGGCCTGGCACACTATGGCCTGGCGCCGCATGGTAAAAATAAACAACGGCCGGAAACTCAACAAAATTCTGGGACAAACGTCTAAAAACATTTTGCTTTTCGGCATTATGCTGGCTCTTTCCATCCTGCTGGGATAAGGGCTGACGAAAAACATTCCGACCTGTCAGCACATCAGTCGGGAATCGGTTCTTCAACAACGCAGAACCGATTCCCGACTGGCTGTTTTTTCGGATAATCAATAAAACAGACATCCCGCAGCCCATGGCGTAAGCTGCAGGATGTCCGACATGAATAAAAAAACTACCCGGAGAAAAATATTATTCCAGCGAAATAGCCTCACCAACACAACCGTTAGGCATCTGAATGCCCAACAAAGCGGCCACAGTAGGCGCGATGTCGGTTATATAATGACGGCTGTAATCGATACCCGGCTTGACGCCCGTACCATAAAAGATGAGGGGGATATGTGTGTCGTAGGGTGCCCACGAACCGTGGTTGGTTCCTTTTCCAGGATAACGCACGTCGTACTCTTCATTCCAGCCGCTACGCATAATCAGCTGGATGTCGCCGCTACGCTTGACGTGATAACCATTGGCCACCATTTGTCGCAATCCTTCAGGCAGATAAGCCGGAATTTGTTTGACATCAAGAGCATACAACACCTCTGGCTGGCATTGCAAAAAACGGATGATAGCCTGACGAATGCCCTCTGCCGGCAACTGTTCACGCTCCAGACGCGCATAATCCAGATGTATCTGAAAATTTTCCACTCCTTTTATCACCGACCCGCTGATGCCCATCTGCTGTGTCAGGCTGTCGAGCTGCTGATGCAGACGGCCTCCGTTCCACGTGCCGGACGACAACTTATGGTCAGCCATGAAAGTAGGATTGTGTGCCGCGCCGTGGTCAGCCGTCAAGAAAAGAAGGTAACGACCCTTACCGATTTTCCGGTCAAGATAAGTCAGAAAATCAGCCAGGTCGGCATCCAGCCGAAGGTATGTGTCCTCAATATAAGTAGAGTTCGGGCCCACACGATGGCCCACGTAGTCAGTTGAAGAGAGGCTGACCGTCAGCATGTCAGTATCGGCTCCCTGACCCAACTTTTCCCCGTCAATGGCAGCCCGGGCCATGCCCAACGTTACGGTATTGCCCAAATACGAATTCTGAATCTGATTGTTAGGAGCTATTTCGTAACGACTTCCGTCGGGCGTGCTCTGCACATAGGCCGACTTGTCCTGAAGCCATTTCCAGTCGGCAGCCTTATAGGCGTCATAGCGGGTTAGCGTGCGATTGTACTGCTCCACCCACTGGGGCAGGCGCTCCATGTAATATGTGCTGCTGATAAAGCGCGGCGCCCGGCTGTCCATCCAGTAGGCACCGCTGGCCGAGCGGCCGGCAGGCAGGATTGCCGTGCGGTCCTTGATGGCCACGCCTACCACCTTTGACCGGAAATTAGTGGCCAGCCGCAGCTCGTCGCCCACGGTGGTCACATCCAGGTTATGCGGCGACATTTTTCCGGCCGCCGACGTTGTACCTACACTGCTCACGGTGCTATCGGCCGTACAATAGGTACGGTTGCCAACGGGCGACGTATAGAAGTCGTTGCCGGCTATTCCGTTAATGGCCGGCACACTGCCTGTAAAAATGGATGCATGCCCCACGGCCGTCACCGAAGGCAAATAATTGATAAACGTTTGCGGACAACTGTATCCCTCACGCAACAGGCGCTTAAAACCTCCTTCGCCATAGCGGTCGGCATAGCGCGTGAGATAGTCCCAACGCATCTGGTCAACCACCAGGCCAACAACCAGACGCGGCCGCTGGTTGTTGGCGGTTTGAGCTACGGCCGGACATACTGCCGCTACCGACACTACCCCCACGCACAACCAGCGAGCTATACACTTTGCAAATTTCATGATTCCTTACGCTTTTTACATTACACTGCGCAAAGATACAAAAGCCATGTTTCAATATTGTTTCACTCCTGAAGGAACGCATATTGAAACATGGCCAAGGGGAAAAAACGGCTCTTGCCTAAAAATCAAAATTCAGGTTCACGCCAAATACGTCGTTTGTACGATGGAAACGGTCGGTACCCTCCGTATTAAGCTGCGGAAGCATGGCCCCGAGGGTTGCAGCTGCCTGCAGCTCATTGGCGGTCAGCTGCCCGCTGCCCACCAGGGCTTGCATTGAACCGGACAGGGTTGACTTGATGTGATTGAAATCGTCGTGATGCTTGGTGTAGGTTTTATAAAACGTCTTGAAATAAGCCACGTTCATGCTGATGGTAGGCGTCAGCTGGAACGCTGCACCCAGCCCGACCGAATTGGAACTGGTCACGAAACTCATGTCACTCAGAAATTCGCTGTTGCTGCCCAGCCCGTAGTTGGTACTCTGGTAACCGGCCGACACGGTAATGCGCTTGTTGATGTCGTACTCCAGTCCGGCCAGGAATTCCTGCGTTCCGCTTTTCAGCTTCTTCTCACGGTGCTCATACTGCGCGGCCTGGCGGTCGAAAAAGTAGTGATAGCCTACCGAAGCCCTCAGGTTGGGAAGTACGTCGTAGCTTACGCCAAGCGTGAGCAGTGCCGGAATTTCAGCCCACACCTTCTGTCCGTCGTCAAACTCAGCCACACCGCTGGTATTATTCGACTGGTTTTTCAAATGCATGCGACCCTTAAACTCATAGCGCGCGGCAAAGTTCCAGCGGGGCAGCTTATAGTTGACCGAAACGACAGGCATAAACGTCCATCCGCTCTGGTTGCAGTCGAGCGCGCGGTCGGCCACGAGCGAGGCAAAATGCGGATACCCCATGCCCTCCATGAGTTGCCCGGCAGGCACGTATCCCTGCGGCAGCCCCAGGGCAGCGGCAGCCGGAGCGGTGTGCAGCTGAATATTGCGCACGTAGCCGTAGTAGTTACAGTCGGCCAACACCAGACGGCCTCCCACATGGGCTGAGAGCTGCGGCGTGATGCGATAGCCTACACCCAGCTGCATGCCGTAGTAGTACTGCCGGCCCTTCATATACATGTCGGCCCGATAGCCGTCAATCAGGTTCACGCCCGACATTCCGGGTTGCTGCTGCACCAGTCCGTTGAGCAGTACCGGCAGCATGGCCACCTGACTCTCAAACGACCCCAGTCCGTCGTCGAATGTACATTTTCCGCCACCACCGGTAATGGCAAATCCGCCGCTTAAAGCCCAGCGCTTGCCCACCCAGGCCAGCTGGATTGACGGAATGACGGGAGCCTTGGCCCGGCCTTCATATTTTTTCCAACCGTCGGCCGCGTTTCCCTCGCCCATAGCCAGGGGAGCCACGTTTCCGGCCTGGAAAAACGATTCGGCCGTACGCGTCTGGTAGGCCGACTGGATATTGAGCGAAATGTGCCATCCCGGTTTCAGGAAAGTAAGACCGGCCGGATTGCTGTACACGCCGTCAATGCCGATAGCGGCATCGCGGGCGGGATTGCGCAGGAAGGCAATGTTCTGGTTCGTGTTCGTAAGCAGACCGCCTGCCGTCACCGGCGCGGCAAACGCGGAAAGTCCACACAAGGAAAGAATAATTTTTCGGATTTTCATGATGTAAATTTAAAAATGAAAGCGCAAAATTAGTCATTTATTCTGTTATATTGGTCATTTTTACCGAATAATTCATCGCTTCCCGCCGGAAAAAACACCTGTGCAGCCATGTAGGATTTTACGGCTGCCCCCAGATTCAGCCCCCGGGCAAACCTTTTCACCAAAAGGCGGGAAGAAAAAAATTTTTCCTCCCGCCTTAATTTTCTTTCCTCCCGCCTATTTTCGTTTTAAACCGACTTCTCCTTTTTCCTCCTGCACCTGGAAAACTCCACGCGAAAAAAATGGCCTGACAGCTTCCTGCCAAAAGCAAGCAACCGTCGGGCCATGTAGCAAATCTCGTAAATCCTCCGGAACAATGCAGCCCGGTCTACAAGTCGTCAACCAGCGCCGTACTTTTGGCGTAGGCCGTACTGCGCGCTTCGAAAAAGTCGGTCTTCACCATATTGGCGTTGCTGTACTGCGCCACCCACCGCATGTTTTCGGGCTCCTCCTGCTGCTCGTCAAAGAGCATGCCAAAGCCCAAGCCGTTCCAGCGCAAATTTCCCAGATAGGTGATATAGTCGCTTACCATCTGCGCGGTCAGTCCCTGCACGTCGTTGCCAATGACATACTGGCCCCAGGCTATTTCCTGACGCACTCCTTCGCGCATCATGCCCTCGTACACGGCTACCCGTTCGGGCGTAAAGAGTTCAGGACACTCTTTTTTCATTTCGAGCAGAATGTTGCGGAAGAGCCAGAGGTGTGTATTCTCGTCGCGGTTGATGTAGCGTATTTCCTGAGCCGAGCCGGGCATCTTTCCGTTTCGGCTCAGATTGTAGAAAAACATGAAGCCGCTGTAAAAATAAATACCCTCCAGAATATAGTTGGCCACCATGGCTTTCACCAGATGGAAGAGGTTGGGCTCACGCTGAAACTCGTTGTAGCAGTCGCCTATAAACGTGTTTCGGGCCAGCAGATGCTCATCCGTTTTCCACTGGTAGAGAATATCGTTGCGCTCCTCGGGACTGCAGATGGTATCGAGCATATAGCTGTAGCTCTGGCTGTGGATACATTCCTGAAACGTCTGGATGTGCAGGCAGAGATTCACCTCGTTGGCCGTGATGTATTCGCCCAGCGTAGGCAGGTTGTTGCTCTGCAGCGAGTCGAGAAACACCAGGAAACTCAGAATCTTGTCGTAAGCCTTGCGCTCGGCCGGCGCCAGGCGCGGATAGTCGCGCACATCCTGCGTCAGATTGATTTCCTCCGGAATCCAGAAGTTGTTCATGGCCTGACGATACCAGTCGGCCACCCACTTGTAGCGCATGTTGTTGAAGTCGTTCAGGTTGGTAGTGCGCCCGCCAACCATGCGGCGCAGGCGCACGTCGGTGTCGCCGTCAGGATTAAACAGCGGCGACTTATGCAAATTATTTTCCATGTTTGTCGGTATTAAAAAGCCCCTTGGGGTCATTCTTTTCATTTCATTCGGGGGCCGCATCAGGCCGAGCAGCTGTCACACTCCTCCACCTCAAGCGACTTTGAACGCACATAATAAATGGTTTTCACGCCGCTCTCCCACGCCAGCAAATAAAGATTGAGCACCTGGCGCAGCGTAAAGTCGTGCGTAATGTAAAGGTTCAGGCTCTGGGCCTGGTCAATGTGACGCTGGCGCACACCGGCAGCCCGCACGCTCCAGGTCTGGTCAAGAAGATAAGCCCCTTTGTATTTCCAATAGGTACGGTCGTTCAGCTCAGGTGCCACACGCGGCAGCATGGCTCCCTTCTTTTCCTCCAGAAAAAAGCGCTTCATCACCGGGTCAATACCTGCCGTAGTACCGGCAATGATACTGGTGGAACTGGTAGGCGCCACCGCCAGCAAATAAGCATTGCGCATACCGCTGGCAGCCTTGCGGGCCACGCTCTCCCAGGCCTCGCCCGTATAACCACGCTGCGTAAAGTAAGCTCCCGTCTGCCAGTCGCTCCCGGCAAAGCAGGCATAACTGCCCTTCTCGGCAGCCAGATCGGCGCTGGCCTCGATAGCCATCCGGCTGATGCGCTCAAACACCTCGTCGGCAAACTTCAGGTGAGCCTCGCTCTCCCACGAAATACCGCGGCGGGCCAGCGCATGATGGTAACCGCTCGCTCCCAAACCGATGCTGCGGTAGCGGCGGTTGGTAAGCTCGGCATATTTCAGCGGATAGAAGTTCAGGTCTATCACGTTGTCGAGTGCGCGCACGGCAGTGCGCACAATTTTCCGCATGGCTGCTTCATCTTCCAGCGGCAGATGGCCCAGCGAAAGGCTGGCCAGGTTGCACACCACGAAATCGCCCGGGCGCGTGGTGGTAACAACCACCGTGTCGCCATCGGCCGTCTGCACCTCTGTGGAAACATGCTCCACGGGCGACATGTTCTGCGCAATTTCGGTACAGAGATTCGAGCAATAAATGATACCGGCGTGTTTGTTGGGATTGGCACGGTTGACGAGGTCGCGATTGAACGTGAACGGCGTTCCGGTCTCCACGGCCGACTTCAAGACCAGGCGGATAATATCCTTAATGCTCAACGTGCGGCGCGACAGACGGGCGTCATTGACGCAATCAAGGTAGCGGCGTTCCCACTCCTCGCCATAAAAGTCCTCCAGGTTGTATCCCTTGACAGTCAGGATGTCATGCGGGCAAAACAGGTGCCAGGGCTGGTTCAGGTCGTCCTTGGCCATGCGCCAGAACAGGTCGGGATAGCACACGGCGGGGAAAACGTCGTGCGCTTTCATGCGGTCGTCGCCGTTGTTGGTACGCAGCTGCAGGAATTCGGGCAAATCCTTGTGCCACACATCCAGATATACAGCCACGGCGCCCTGGCGTACACCGAGCTGGTCGACGGCTACGGCGGTATCATTGACCAGTTTAATCCAGCGTACCACGCCGCCCGCGGCTCCGCTGAAGCCACGAATGCTGCCGCCGGTGGCGCGCACCTTACCGAAATAAAGGCCCATGCCACCGCCAAACTTGCTGACCTTGGCAAAATTGTCGATACTGCGGTAAATGCCGTCGAGGCTGTCGGGAACCGTGTCGATAAAGCAACTGGAAAGCTGATGATAGGGCTTGCGCGCATTGGCCAGCGTAGGAGTAGCCAGCGTAACCTGCAGGAGGCTCAGCATGTCGTAGAAACGACGCACCCAGTCAAGCCGGTTGCGCTCCTCGGGCATGGCCAGATGAAGCGCGATGCCCAGAAACATTTCCTGCGGCGACTCCAGCAGCTGCCCGCGACGTGAAACAATAAGATAACGTTTTTGCAGCAAATCGATGCCGGAATAATTGAAAAGCAGGTCGCGTTCGGCATCCATAAAGGCGGCAGCCTCGTTAATCTCGTCGCGGCTGTAATGTTCCAGAATATACCGGCCATACAGTTCCTGACCGGTCAGATAGCACAACTTGTCATAAAAACTCTCCCATCCGTGTTCCTCCTGCACCTGTCTGAGGCGCTCGTGTATGTCGAAAGTCACCAGCCGGCCGGCAATGTACTCCCATCCGGGAGCATCCTGCGTGGTCAGCTCCACGGCTGCCTTGGTCAGGGCCTTCAGCCGTTCGGGGGCGCTCATGCCGGGCTTACAGAAAGCCGAAAACTTTTCGGCCAGACGGGTCAGGGCATAGCGCTCATCGGGAAAATCATGCTGCACGCGCACCAGCACATCATGTATTGAGGGCCACCCGCTACGCTCGGCCAGCTGACGCACGGCATCGCGCATGGCCGTGCGCTGAAAGCGGTAGAGAATGTAGCGCTTGGCCTCGTCGTAGAATCCGTTTTCCATCAGTACGCGCTCTACCTCGTCCTGAATTTGCTCTACACTGCAGCGTGAAGCGTCAGCCTGCAGCCACTGCTCCACAGCATCGACCATGGCATGCAAACGGCCTTCGTCTACCGTGCTGCCGGCACTCAAAAAGCTCTTTTGCATGGCGACAGCTATCTTTTCGCGACAATATTGCTCTATTGTCCCGTTACGTTTCACAATTTTCATCATGGATTTTTTTATTTCTTTCAGGGGAATAAAAACCAATACAAAGTTACGCCATGAATGCTGAAAGGCAAAACAAAAAATGATAAAATCTGTTGCATCCGTACGCGTCGGAAAAAGCTACCGGCACTCGCTCCGGCCCGCTCACGCTGCGTAGAAGACAGACCGTCAGCCGGTTTGCCCCGCACGCTCCGGATGCTTCCCGTTTTACCCGGCAGCTAAAAAATTTTTTCCGCCGGATGAAAAATCTTTCCTGCCGACTTTTTTCATTTCCGCGCCATGCCTGCAATAAAATACAAGAATCTGCCCCTCCCGCCATGCTGTTTCCAACATACAAGAGGGGGCAGATTCATAAAGCCAACGCCCGACATGAAAAAGCGGATTATCCCAATTCGATAACCTCCAGATTCTTGAACGCCGAACCGTCTACATCAAAACGCACCAGGGTGCGCCGGGTCTGCCACCCCTGACGGCCGGCCGCGCCGGGATTGATGTGGAGCAACTGATAGTGTTTATCATAAGCCACCTTCAGGATGTGCGAATGTCCGGAAATAAACAGGTGGGGCGGATTGGCGGCAAGAAGCTGCGCCACCCTGCGGTCGTAATGACCGGGATAACCGCCGATATGCGTCATCAGCACGTCGGCCTCCTCACACCTGAAACGCAACAAGGGCTGATAAAGCCGACGTATATCATAGCCGTCGATATTGCCGCACACGGCCCTGAACGTCCGGAATGCGGCCAGACGTTCGGCCAACAGAGGGGAGCCGATGTCGCCGGCATGCCATATTTCCTGACATGGGGCAAAATACTCCAGATAGCGGTCGTCCCAACAACCGTGGGTGTCCGAAAGCAGTCCGATACGGGTCATAACAATACGGAATAGACTGAAGTCAACAACCCCCGAACGTTACAGATGGAGTTTGGCCCGCACAAACTCCTCAATAAAGTCAGCCGTGCGCTCCGTGCCCAACACACTGGAGTTGATGCAGTAATGATAACTGGAAGCTGCCCCCCAAACCTTGCCGCTGAAAAAATTATAATAATTGGCACGGGTTTCGTCGCCTTTTTCAATCATCTTCAGGGCACTCTTGCGGTCAACGTTAAAATGGCTGACCAAACGGTGAATACGGTCGTCCGTATCGGCTGAAATGAAAATATTGACGATTTCGGGCTTGTCGCGCAGCACATAGTCGGCACAACGCCCGATAAAGATACAGCTCTGTGCAGCGGCTGCCCGACGGATTGACTCGCTCTGTATGCGGAAAAGCGACTCGTCGCTGATCTGATTGCCATAAATATTGTCGCTGCCGGCCAGCAAGGGCATGATGGAACCAAACACGGAACGAAAGATGCCCTTGTTCTCATCGCTGCGCTCAAAGATTTCAGTTGACAGTCCGCTGTCCTCGGAAGCCATTGAAAGTATTTCCTTGTCATAGTAGGAAAAGCCGAAACGTTCAGCCAGCAAGTGACCAATCTGCCGGCCGCCGCTACCCAGCTGGCGACCAATGTTGATGACGTAGGTTTTATGATTATCCATTTACTGATTGTTTTTTTGTTCTGAATGAAAATAAAAAAGATAAAGAATCAGCCTTCAATCTTGAGGCGCTCGGCGGCAGCCTTTTGCTTGAACCGCTTGATTTCAAGAAAAAGCAATGTGGCCGACAGAATGGAAGCCAATGCATCAGCAAACGGCATGGCATACCACACACCCATAATGGGGTTGCTGAAGAAATGAGGCAGAATCAACAACGCCGGCAAGAGGAACAGCAACTGACGCGAAAGCGACACGAGAATACTCTTGCCCGCATAGCCGATGCTCTGGAAAAAGACCGTTGACACAATCTGCATTCCGATAAAGGGGAACATCATGACCACCACACGCAAACCGCGCGATGCGGCCAGGATAAGTTCGGGCGAATCCTTGGCAAAGAGGGTGGCACACGGCACGGAGAAGAACGTTCCGATAACGAATCCGGTAGTCGTAATGCAGGTAGCCACCAAAATAGCCAGCTTGAGCACCTGCATCAGACGGTCGTACTTACGCGCTCCGAAATTATAACCGGCAATAGGCTGCATGCCCTGGTTCAGTCCGATACAAATCATTACGATAAAGAGCGACAGGCGGTTGACAATACCGAACGCACCCACCGAAACGTCACCGCCATACTGCGTCATGCTGCGTGTGACGGTAATGGCCACCAGGCAGGCACACAGATTGATGAGAAACGGCGGCAGCCCGATGAGCAACGACTCCTTAACAATTTTGCGCTGCAACCGGATGAGCTTGCGCTCAAAATGAATAAAGTCGCTCTTGTTGGAAAACAAACGTATCTGCCACATCAGCATGATGGTCTGCGCACTAATCGTGGCAGCAGCAGCCCCGCGTATGCCCCAGTCGAATACGAAAATAAAAATTGGTGCCAAAATACAGTTGATAATCACCGTTCCGAAAGTGGCATACATGGCCTTGCGAGGACGGTTGGTTGACCGCAACAAGGCATTCAGGCCCAAATAAAGATGCGTAATGACATTACCACTCAGAATAATGGTCATAAAATCATGGGCATAAGGTAAAGTCACGTCGCTGGCTCCGAAGAACCGCAAAATCGGCGACAGAAAAATCTGCAGAATCACAGCCAACGAAATACCCATAATGGCTCCCATAAGGACTACATTACCTAAAATCAGCTTGGCCGTATCGTAATCGCGCTGCCCCAAGCGTACGGACATCAGGGTTGATGCTCCCACACCGACCATGGCTCCGAAAGCGGCCGTCAACGACATCACGGGACCGGTCAATGCCAGTCCCATAATAGCCTCGGCTCCCACGCCCTGCCCGATGAAAATACCATCAATGATGTTGTACACCGACGATGCTGCCATAGCCACGATGGCCGGAAAAGCATAGTCGCAGAGCAAACGCCCTATGGGTTTTTCGCCCAGTTCATTAAAATTATTGACATTCGTATTTTGCATACACTCAAATTATATGTTGTTATCAGGATTTCCTATTCTGTTTCTCCGGCCGTTGCATCCACGTCGGTCTCATCCGTCTGTGGATTGGCGGTTTCGGCCCCATAACCCTCGTCATACCCCTTACGGTAGGCCATGGCATAGGCAGCCTGGTCGGCAGCGCTGACAAACTCGCTGCTCTCGTCGTAATTGGCTTTGTACACATGGATTTTGGCATCCTCGACGCCCATATTGTACCCGTCCTCATAACCGGCATCGGAAGGGGCACGACGATCTTTTTGCACAACCGAATCGGCCTGCTGGTATTCCACCGGAACATAATCATTGGCAGCTTCCGACTCAATGTCCGAAGTTGTCGTATCGGGCATTGACGTTGACACCTGCACCGAATCCTCCGCATCATAGTCAACCGGAAGGTTGGGCTTGTTTGAAGCCTTCTTCAACACCACAACGGCTACCACCACTAAAAAGCATAACAAAAGCACTACATACTTAAGTTGACGGCTTCTATCCATTTTATCATCTAACTTCATGGTTGTTCTATCAAAAAAAATTATGCAACTCGTTGCCGGTCGCCGGCATCAATCTTCAAAAAAATAAACAACAGTAAAGTGAATCCCCAAAGTGACGAACCACCGTAACTGAAAAACGGCAGCGGGATACCGATTACCGGTGTCAGCCCCATCACCATTCCGACATTAATAAAAACGTGGAACAGGAATATGCTCAACACCGAATAGCCATATACCCGCCCGAACACAGACGACTGCCGCTCGGACAAATAAATAAGACGTAATATCAAGGTCAGAAACAGCAACAATACCGTTGCCGAACCTAAAAAACCTTCTTCCTCACCAACCGTACAGAAAATAAAGTCGGTATCCTGTTCGGGCACATACTTCAATTTGGTTTGTGTACCGTTCAGGAATCCCTTTCCCTCCAATCCGCCGGAACCGATGGCAATCTTGCTTTGATTAACATTATATCCGGCCCCCGTAATGTCCTGCTCCATTCCCAGCAAGACACAGATTCGGGTTCGCTGATGGTCTTCAAGAACATTATTGAGCACGTAGTCTGAAGAATAAAAGAATATCATCGACGCGACAGTAAACAACCCGATATAAATATAATTGCTGACGCGCTCACTCAAACCGCGAAAGAAAAAACAAATAGCTGCATATACACATACGCCTATCAGAATCCACGAAATGTCAAAAGGAATGACAAACTCGGAAATAATAATGGCCACGGCCACAGCTATTGCTCCTATCATGGCCTGCCGGCCGCAAAATCTTTTGTCGTACCCATAAACCAAACCAAGCCCTAACGAAAAGAGCCAAATCAGCAAAAGCACAACAAACTCTCCGATTGACGTCATGGAACCGGGCAGCAAATCAGCACTAAAGCGCACGCCCACCACAAAATAGACTACAGCCGCCACGCCGGCAAACAAAAAGCAACCGGGCATTCCTTCCCGATAAAGCATCAGGAAGAAAGCCAGATAGACCAAAGCCGAACCGGTTTCGCGCTGCATGACAATCAGAATCATCGGCAACAAAATCACGCCTACCGCCTGATAAAAATCCTTTTTCTTCGACAAATCGAATCCGTAACGGTCCATCAATTTGGCAACCATCAAAGCCGTGGCACATTTGGCAAACTCAGCCGGCTGCAAACTGACTGGCCCCAATTTTATCCAGGAATAAGACCCCTTGATGTCCGAAGCAACAAAAGGCGTAATAAGCAGTAACATCATCATGCCAATGTAAAAAATATTGGCAATGCTGTCAAAAATCCGGTCGTCAAGCATCAGAATCACAAACCCCAACGTAATGGAACAGCCAATCCATACCAACTGTTTACCCATTCGGCTTCCCCAACTGAAAAAGTCGGTATTACCAAAATCATAGCTGGCACCACATACACTCAGCCATCCGGCTGCCAGCAGCAGGAGATACAGAAAGATTACAACCCAATCAACCGAACGCAACGGGCTATTGTTTTTAGATAGACTTTGTGACTCCATAACTAATATGCTTGTGTTGCATAACTTCTGCCTTCTTCTCACTCGAAGCAGAAAGTTTACCATTAATATACTGCTCTATAAGCAAGGCTCCGATGGGCACTCCGTAGTCGGCACCCCAACCACCATTCTCCACGTAAACGGAAATGGCTATTTGAGGGTTGTTCATCGGAGCAAACCCCATAAATACGGAATGGTCCTGGCCGCGGTTTTCAGCCGTTCCGGTTTTTCCGCAAACTTCAATGCCGGGAATATTGGCAGCATAGCAGGTTCCGCTTAATACGGCCCGACGCATACCAGCCGCTACATAATTATAATAAATTGAATTGATTCCCGTATAACGGCGGGTCAGATATTGTGAAGCCAGACGTCCGCCCTGAATACTACGTACGACATGAGGCGTATAAAAATATCCGCGATTGGCAATCGTAGCTCCCAGATTGGCAATCTGAAGCGGAGTAGCCGTCACCTCTCCCTGACCAATAGAGATACTGATAACCGTCAATCCGTTCCAATGTTTACGATAAGCTTTATCATAATATTCGGCGTTCGGAATCATTCCTCGCTTCTCACCCGGCAGATCAATGCCGAGCTTATAACCATAACCCATTTTCACCTGATAGTCCTTCCATACGGTCATGGCTTCCTGCACGTTACGATATTTTCTGCGATTACTGAACATGCGATAGAGCGTCCAACAAAAATAACTGTTGCACGATGTTCCGAGGGCCGGAATCAAAGCTATGGGTGAAGAGTGTCCGTGACAGCCCAAATGAAGTCCTTTATAATTAAAGCCATGATGACACGGAAAAGCCACCGTCGGATTAATGATACCCTCCTGCAGCCCAATCAATGCCTGTGTAGGCTTAAAGGTTGAGCCGGGAGGATACTGCCCCATAATGGCTCGATTCAGCAAAGGCTTGTTAGGATTCTTACTCAACGCCTTGTGTATCTTTCCACGGTCACGCCCCACCATCAGCCGGGGGTCGTAAGTAGGTGCCGAAGCCATGCAAAGAACCTGACCGGTTTTGGGTTCTATGGCAACTATCGCTCCTTTTTTTCCTTCAAGCAGGCGCTCGGCCAGAATTTGCAGTTTCATGTCGAGCCCCAGTGTGATGTTCTTGCCCGGCACGGGTTTCGTATCGTATTTCCCGTCGAGATAATGCCCCTGAATACGGCCGTGGACGTCGCGCAAAAGAATCTGCATTCCTTTTTCGCCGCGAAGCTCCTTTTCGTACGAACGTTCAATACCGAGTTTGCCGATATAATCACCGCTCTGATAATATTTGTCGTCCTCCAAATCCGATTCCGACACTTCACCCACGTCGCCCAGTAAATGAGCCCCCTGCGCATAAGTATAATGTCTGACGTAGCGCTTGTCAACCGAAAAGCCCTTGAAGCGGAATAACTTTTCCTGAAAAACAGAGCATTCCTCACTGGGTATCTGACTCAAAAAGACCTGCGGTGTATAGCGTGAATAACCCGGATTCTTCTTCGAATCCTTAATTTCCTTCATTCGGGCAATATAAAATTCGCGCGTAATGCCCAACGTGCGGCAGAAGTCGAGGGTGTCAATGCCGAGTTGCTCGTTCATGACTACCATGATGTTGTATGAGGGTTCGTTGTATACCAACAACCTGCCATACCGGTCGCGTATCAATCCGCGTGAAGGATACTGTATTTTTTTCTGAAAAGCATTGGAGTCGGCATTCTTCTTGTAGTCGTCGCTCATAATCTGCAAAGAAAACAAGCGTATCAGGAACACAATAATAATACAGACGGCAATACCTCCGACAATATATTTGCGATTCGAATAGTTGTAGACTGTGGCCATAATCTGAAGATGAATATATCGCCCTACGATTTAGAAGATTTTGCCCCGCCGTAGCGAATGCTCTCGAAAGCACATACAATCAGCAGAGTCAACAGAAAACTGGTGCCGATTTTGAAAAGCAGTTCCTCCCAATTGGCCATCGAGAAGGCTTCAATCAGGAAAAACAGCAGGCTGTGAAGCAACGTCAACACGGCTGCATAACGAAAAAACGGCCCCCATTTCATTGCGGCTGCGCCCGGATCATAACCATCTTCAGATTTTTCGCGCGAAACGAAAATGTTCAGCAAATAAGGCCGTACAAAAGCCACCATTGTCAGGGCTGCCGCCGTCACTCCGGTAGTATTTGAAAACAAATCCACACAAAAACCTAACCCGAAAGCCCACAACAGCAAATAACCACGGTCAAGCGTTGATGGCAGGGTGAGCAAAAAATAAAGATACGGCATCGGGATGGCATAACCTCCAATGTGGATATTGTTAAAAACCAAAGCCTGCAACAGTACCAAAAGGACGAACCATACTATTCGTAAAAAGATTTTTTGCATCATAAAAGATTTGTATATTGTTTATACCTGAAGTTTTCCCAAAGTACACGCCTCACCCGAAAGGGCCGGCCGCTCTTACTGGTCGAGCGCCTCCACGGCCTCGAGGGCGTGCACCCGCAACGTGTCAATTGAAGCTTTGTTTTCAGAAGCAATGACCACCACATCACGCAAATTGGCAAAATCCGTGGCCAGGCCAATGTCAAGCCTATACGACAAGCCGTCGTCGGAATTCGTCACCTTGCGTACCTGCCCTACAAACAAGCCGGGAGGGAATATGGACGAATATCCGCTGGTTTCCACAAATTCGCCTCCCTTCAGACGGGCATAGCGCGGGATGTCGTCCAGATAAGCATGAACCGGACTGCCGCCTTCCCATTTAAGAAAGCCAAAGAAACGTTGTCCGCGTATGCGGCAACTGATGCTAGACTTGCTGTTAATCAGCGGAAGCACAAGCGAATAGCGCGCTCCGGTCAGGTAGACAATACCCACCACGCCGGTGCCGGACACAACCCCCATTTCGGGCCGTATGCCGTCGGCCTCGCCTTTGTTGATAACCAGATAATTGTTTTTTTCGCGTATGCTGTTTTGCACCACCCGTGCGCCAATCAGCTTATATCCGGCCAAGCTGCTCACCATGCGTTCGTTGGTCAGTCCGGTATCAACCTTGGCGTCACGCAACTGCTCACGCAGGTTGTCCACCTGCATCTGCAACATCACATTGCGCTGCGTCAGAGCCGTATTGACCTGCTGCAAATGCAGATACGACACAGCGTCGGCATAGAGGACATTGACGCTGGCCGCCACCCGATTGGCCGAAGTAAACCACACACTGTTGGGATAACGTTCAAAACTGAAAAGCAGAAAGAAACTAACCAGTTCAAGAATAACCAGCAGGAACCAGTCGTGATACTTCCGAATAAAGTCCAGCAAATTCTGCATACACCTGAAAATATTTTGACGAACCAGGGCTTTACGCCGCTACAAGAAAATATTACATACCATTCAAAAAAAACGGAGGCATAAAAAACACGGGGCCCCAGGGTTGATTTATTTACCCTGCTGTGCCCCGATTTTTTATATGTTCAGTCCCCCATTCCGCCGATATGCGGATGCAAATGACGGCCTGCGGAACAAGCGTATTCTTTATCGCATCAGGAAAGAGAAACGCTCTACGTTTTTCAGCGCTACGCCCGTACCCTTGGCCACGCAATGCAACGGATCCTCGGCTACGTGGAAAGGAATATTGATTTTATCAGTCAGGCGCTTATCGAGTCCGCGCAGCAAAGCTCCGCCTCCGGTCAGGTAGATACCGTTGTGTACGATGTCGGCATACAATTCGGGCGGCGTGCGCTCCAAGGCGTTGAGCACGGCAGTTTCAATCTTGGCTATCGACTTTTCAAGACAGTGGGCTATTTCCTGATAGCATACCGGCACTTCCATAGGCAGTGCGGTGATGCGGTTAGGCCCGTGCACCACGTAATCCTCGGGTGCATCGTCAAGGTCGGTCAGGGCGGCGCCTACATGAATCTTGATTCGCTCGGCCATACGCTCGCTGACGCGCACGTTGTGCTGTCGGCTCATGTATTCCTGAATGTCGGCCGTCAGGTCGTCGCCGGCCATTTTGATGGAGTTGTTCGACACGATGCCTCCCAGCGAAATGACGGCAATCTCGGTGGTTCCGCCACCTATGTCCACAATCATGTTGCCCTCGGGAGCTTCCACATCAAGACCTATACCGATTGCAGCAGCCATCGGCTCGAATATCAGATAAACGTCACGTCCGCCTGAATGTTCGGCCGAATCGCGCACAGCACGCAACTCCACTTCGGTTGAACCGGAAGGCACGCCGATGACCATGCGCAGTGAAGGCGAGAAGAAGTGTTTGCCGCGCGGTGCCATCTTGATTAACCCGCGCATCATCTGCTCGCAGGCATTGAAGTCGGCAATCACGCCGTCGCGCAACGGACGTATGACGCGCACTTTCTCGTTGGTTTTTTCATACATCAACTTTGCACGTTCGCCTACGGCTATCATGTTGTCCGTATTACGGTCGAGCGCTACGACTGAAGGTTCGTCAACCACAATTTTCCCATCACTGATGATAATGGTATTGGCCGTACCCAAGTCCATGGCAATCTCCTGATTGAAAGAGAAGAAACTGAATAAGCTCATGCTGTTGTTTGGTATCTGTAAATCTTAAATGGGTATGTACAAACTGTTAATCCACATCGGAGACATGCTCCGGAAATGCTGTATGCAAGGCCTCTCCCCGCTCTTATTCTCTAAAAAAGGGAAGGGGAAACTTTCCGGACGCACACTTTTTTTTATTTGCCAGACTTCTCAAAATAAGCATGAATGGCCGTATCGTAGTGGCTGCTTACGCCAAAGGCGCGGGTGGCAAACCAGCGACGGTCTTCAATTTCCGTCTGTGCGCCCTGCTTCTGCAACAGCTCAAGCAGCGGCTGATACTCGGCCTTGGAGGGCACGATTACCACGTCTTTGAAGTTCTTGGCTCCGGCACGTATCAAGGAGATGCCGCCTATGTCGATTTTTTCGATTATGTCAGCTTCAGAAGCTCCGCTGGCCACGGTCTGCTCAAACGGATACAGGTCAACAATTACCAGGTCGATTTCCGGAATGTCATACTGCTTCATCTGAGCCTGATCCTCAGCCAGTTCACGGCGTCCGAGAATGCCACCGAAAATTTTGGGATGCAAGGTTTTCACACGGCCACCCAAAATGGAAGGATAGGTCGTTACGTCCTCTACCTTCTGGCAGGGAAGTCCCAAACTTTCAATGAATTTTTGCGTACCGCCGGTTGACAACAATTTCACACCTTCGGCATGCAATTTCTTTAGCAACTCGTCCAGCCCGTCTTTATGGAAAACGGAAACCAAGGCGGTTTTAATCTTCTTTGTTTCAGCCATAATCGTAGATTTATTGAATTTCAGGTTGCAAAGTTACAAAATATGTAGAATATTATGTGCCTAAAAGTCATAAGTTTTTTTCATTTCCACAAAAATTGAAAGTTCTTTCACACCTGTCTGGCTTTGCGGCGGGCAGCGCACATGAAAACCGGAGGGAAGTTTTTTGAATCAAGGCCGGACTTATTTTATTTTAGCAGGCACAAAAGTTTTTTCAGATGCCCACTTTTCAGCCCGGCTTCCTGCGGTTCTCCCCCCCCAACTGCCGGAAGAGCAAAAAAACTCCGCATCACCCCTACGGGATGACACGGAGAATAAAAATAAAATCACATCAGAAAAAAAAGAGGATAAGTCGATTTCAATACCCCGGCCCTACCGGGCATTACAGGCTAAAAGCGATATGCTCCGCCCAGGGAGAATACGGCCTGGTCAAAGTCGGCAACCAGCTGATACTTGATTTCGAGATTAATCGAGAAGTTATCAGCTACATCAAACTGGGCACCTCCACCAAAGTTACCGCCCACACGGCTGGCATGCTCATTAAAGGCTTTCCAGTTCGTATAAGTCAGTCCGGCCAACGGATAAAGCTTTACGTAGTCGCCTACGGGGAAGAGATAATGGAGCGTGAGGTTAAGATCCCACATGCTCAGGTGGTCGCGCTTGAAGTAATAATCGCCGGCCACCTCACCACGGAGGGCATCCGTAAAATTATACATGAAAAATGCGCCCAAACCGGCATTGTCAACTTCAGTAGCATAATTCAAATGTACACCCAGTGCTTTTTCGCCTTTCTGGGCATAAGCTCCCATTGTGAAAGCAAACAGGCCCAATACAGCCACCATTAAAAATCTTTTCATAACTTCGCGTTTTTCAGGGTTAATTGAATGTGTGAATTTCCTTACATTACTTGTTGTTGCAAGATTGTAATGCCCAAATATACGTTTTTGAAAAAAAAGAACCAAATTAAAAATCCATTTTTTTGAGCGTTTTTTATTTTTTACCGGTCGAAAGCCGTTTTTTTAATAAATGGGCCGGTTTTATCCGTTAAAAAAAAGGCCTGCCATTACCCAACGGCAATGGCAGGCACAACCTGTATCTTCTGCTGTTCGCACGCCTCCACGCGACACGAACTCAGTTCTTACGCACAAACACGAGGCCCTGCGTGTCGTTACCGGAATCGCCCCACACCTCGACCTCAAGCGTAAAAGGCGTGCCGGCTTCGAACTGGCTGACATCAACGTGATACGTATGTACAGCCCCGTTTTTGGCGGAATACTGCGTGCTGTCCTGCGCCAGGAGTTCGTCGCGCTTGTACAGTTTCATATGCCGGATACACAGGCCGTTGGCTCCGCCGGTCGGCACAAAAGTGATGTCGTACGAACCGTTGCCCACAATTTTTCCCGTGCAGTCAATACGCCAGCGGGTGGGTTTAAACTGGGTGTCGAGCGGTTTCCAACCGGCGGTATAGGTTCCGTAAGCCTTGTAAGCCGAATAGTCGGGAGCAAAATATACCGGCAAAGAAAAATGGCGGGGCGACACCACGGTTATGGCATGGAAATCAGATTTCTGCGCCACCGTTACCGGCTGCTCATAAAGCGGTGAATGAATTGTAGGATACGAGCCGTCGGTGGTATAGCGGATTTCCGCTCCGGACACGCTGGGCGACAACGTCACCTCAACTCCGTCACCCACACTCCTGACGGCCTCGACACGCGGCTCCGGCACCCGGTAGTTGCACCCCATGTAGTCCAGGCGGGCGTAATGCGTGGATACGCGGCTGCTGAAGTCGTCATAGCGTCGGGAGGCCTGCGGCGTCCATCCCAGCTCGGCCACCGCCATCAGACGCGGATAGGTCAGATATTCGGCATACTGTTCCGAACGGTTTTCGTTGAGCGGTGTGATTTCCTGCAACTTATCTCCGTGAATAAACTGGTCGCTCCAGAAACAGGCCTGCACGCCCAACACCGTCGAAGTGGGCGAATAATCGCTCACGGGGGTGGAATAACATTTTTCCAGGCTGCAGGGCGGCTGCCAGGTAGCTGCCTTCACCTCGCCCGGCGTGCCGCTCTCGGGAAAGTCGAGATACAGACTTGAGCAAGGCGACAAAATGCCCTTATGCCCCGTACGGGTGGCCTGGATGGTGTCGTTCACGTTATGCCAGAACAGGGCTACCACGGGATTATTGAGTTTGCCGCGCTGAATGATTTCCTCCCAACCGATAATCGTGCGGTCATATTTTTTCATCATGTCCGACACCACGTTGGTCAGATACCCCTGCAGCTCCGACGCCTTGCTCAAGCCTTCTCTTTTCATGACGGCCTGACACTCCGGACACTCTTCCCAACGCGTATATACGGCCTCGTCACCGCCAATACAGATGTATTTCGAAGGAAAGAGTTCCACCGTTTCGGCCAGCACGTCGGCCAGGAACTGATAGGTTGATTCGCGGCCCACACAAAGCAGGTCACGACTGATAAAATGCTGCTCGGGCACCTTGTGCTGCACCTTCGTGCAACTCAGCCACGGATAGGCCACAACAGCAGAAAGCACATGCGCAGGAAATTCTATTTCGGGAATGACTTCGACTCCGCGAACCTTTGCGTATTCCACAATTTCCCGGATGTCGTCCTGCGTATAATATCCTCCCAGACGCTGATGGTCGGGACCGGCCCAGGCACCCACCTGCGTCAGGCGCGGATATTTCCGGATTTCAAGCCGCCAGCCGGAATCGTCAACCATGTGAAACTGCAATTTGTTGAGCTTGTAGGCCGCCATATAATCAATGTACTGCTTGACAAAATCCTTGTCATAGAAATAGCGGGCCACATCGAGCATGATGCCGCGCCAGGGATGTTGCGGCGCGTCGGACACGGAGACGCAGGGCACGCACCAGTCGACCTGACGCTGGCGGACTTCGCTGTATATTTGAGGCGGAAAGAGCTGAAGCAACGACTGTATGCCATAGAACACGCCGCTGGCGTCGCGTCCGGCAATCTGCACCCTCCGACGGGTCACATCAAGCCGGTATCCTTCGGCCTTGAGTGTATCGGCATCCGACAGACTCAACACGAGGTCGGCCTTGCGAGCACCTTCCTTCAGTTGCAAGTCCCAGCCGGTCGAGCCGCTTAACTTCTGAGCCAAATATTCGGCCTGTGGCTTCAGTTTTGCATCATAACCTATTACCATTTTTGATGTCAGCCGAAAACTGCCTTCTGTCTGAGAGACATGCAGCGGCCGCGGAATGATGTTTACCGGTTCAGCCGTAACACTTCCCCAAAAGGAAGCCCACAATACGCCACAAAGCAAACCGGTTTTTACATAATGATTCATGTGTAGTAGATTCATGGTTAAATATAAATTGATAAGTTTTTCAGTTGGTCAATCTTTCTTCTGACAAAAGTAACACAAAGTTTCGTCCTTCCGTGCTTTTTACCTACAAAAAACCTAAAACAACAAACCGGGCTCCTCTATCCACCAATAAAGGAGTCCGGCTTGTACTGACTGAAAATCTTTGCGGCCTAAATCCACCAATGCAACAACATCATCACCATAGCTGCCAGCAAAGCACTAACCGGAATCGTCAAGACCCAGGCTGTCATCAAACTGCGCGTCACTCCCCATCGCACGGCTGAGAGTCTTTTTGTGGCTCCCACACCGATAATAGCTCCGGTTATGGTGTGAGTCGTACTGACCGGGACTTTCAAATATTCTGTCAAATATAAGGTCAGTGCGCCAGCAGTTTCGGCAACCACGCCTTCAAGCGGCGTTACACGGGTAATGCGTGTACCCATGGTACGCACAATTTTCCATCCGCCCGACATCGTGCCCAAGGATATGGCTGTAAAACAGGCAAACGCTACCCAGTTGGGAAGCTCGGCCATGCTGCTGACGCCCAAGTCTATTCCGTCGGCATGAGCAGCCATCATGGCAGCAGCAATAATACCCATCACCTTTTGTGAATCGTTCAGTCCATGCCCTACACTGAACAACGCCGAAGATACGAGCTGCAACCGTTTGAACCAAACCTCTGCGGTATGCGGATGCACCCGCCGGCAAATATTCAGCACGAGCAAGGTCAACCCGAAAGCCACAGCCATGCCGATAAGCGGCGCTAAAAAGATAAAAGCCACAATTTTCAGTATGATACTGACCTGCACCGAAGCAAATCCATGCACCGTAATTGCCGCTCCGGCAAATCCGCCAATCAAAGTATGAGACGAAGAAGAAGGTATGCCGCGCCACCACGTAAACAAATTCCAGATAATGGCAGCCACCACCCCTGCCAAAATGATAGGAAGAGTTATAAAATCAGCAATTACGGTTTTGGATACGGTATTGGCAATTCCGAAATCACCAATAACATATTTGGCAATGAAAAAAGCGACGAAATTAAAACATGCAGCCCATAATACCGCCTGCAAGGGCGTCAGCACTTTGGTTGACACAATCGTGGCAATGGCGTTGGCAGCATCGTGGAATCCGTTGATGTAGTCAAACACCAACGCCAACACAATAATCAATATCAGCAATTCCATAACAATCTGTCGGTGTCCGGTTATTAAGCATATTTGATCATCAGACTGCGCAGTATTTTTCCAACATGTTCAGCAGCGTCTGTCGTGCGTTCCAATTCCTTCATGATTTCTTTGAGTTTGATGGTTTCAACAGCATCCTGTTTTTGTTGAAAAAGGTGATAAATAAACATTTCAAAAACTTCATCTGCCTCATTCTCCAAATCATGAAGTTCCGAACAACACTGCCGCAACATATCAGTTTTTTTTCCTATGCGCTCAAGCTCATCCATTGCCCGGCGAATGCATTGTGCAGCCTGCCGTATGTAGTTAGCCAGTTTTTTCCCACTTTCGTCTATTGTACAGGGATGATATATCAAGATACATTTTGAACAACTGTTGATTCCGTCTACCACATCATCAATGGCGGCCGTCAGTTCGTGAATGTCCTCACGGTCAAAAGGTGTGATAAAAGTTGTACTCAGTTCATCTGTCACATGATTGGCCAACACATCAGCCTTCCGCTCCAGTTCCTTAATCAGTTTGTAGCATGCGGCTCGTTCATCAGCTGTATCTTTCTGCAAATTGTCAATCAACAATTCAGATGTACCGATGGCAATGTCCGACAACTCTTTCAACCACGGGAAAAACTTGGGCTCTTTGGGAGCAAAACGACTGAAAAATGAATTTTTCATACCTAATATGTTTTTTAAATAGGATTCTTATTGATTTTTGTTTTTAAGGATACGAATCTTTGCCCGACATACTTCCACCGCTGCCGGCAGCAAAGAAATAAAAATAATCATTACAAGCAGCAATTTCAGATTCTGCTGCACAAACGGCAAATCGCCGAAAAAATATCCGGCATAACAGAACAGCAATATCCATAAGGCTGCTCCTGCCAGATTATATAACATAAAATAGTAGTAGTGCATACGTCCCATTCCGGCCACACAGGGAGCAAAAGTGCGCACCACCGGCACAAAACGTGCCAAGATGATAGTCTTGCCTCCGTATTTACGATAAAAATCATGCGTCTTTTCCAAATAAGACTGCCGGAAAATCCGCGAATCCGGATTCCTGAAAAGCCATGTTCCGAAATACCGTCCAATGGCATAATTGCATGAATCTCCCAAAACGGCAGCAGCAAAAAGCAACAACACCAGCACATGCACATTTAAGGCATGACCCGGCAAAGCGGCTATGGCTCCGGCTACGAACAGCAACGAATCACCAGGCAAAAAAGGTGTAACCACCAGGCCAGTTTCGCAAAATATAATGAGAAACAAAATAAAATACGTCCAATGGTGATAAGTATGGACCATGCTGACCATATACTGGTCGATATGCAAAATAAAATCGATCATAAAAAAAGGATTTAGAAATACAAGCCTCCCATCTTCGTTTCAGGAAAACGAAGGATTATTTATCGCAAATGAGACTTGTACGCTAAATCAACATGCGCCGTAAGGCAAACACATAATACATCACATCGTGCCGCTGATAGCAAACACGATGTATTCCCTGTTTTTGCCAACGCATGAAACAAACGACCTGAAGTAAGGCCAAATACTTGAAAATAGCATAAAGCGAAGCATTCTGAAACCGCTGTAACGTAACGGGAATGGGATAATAATTTACCGCCGACTCCACCGCTCCAAGCCTGAAAGTACATGCCTGCGACTTGCATACTCCCCGATCTGCATAATGACCCGGTACGTGCAGCACACAGTAGGCAGTTTCATTCAAAGGTTCTACGGATTCAGATATTTCAGATATGTGGTTAATCATACCGTCATTACCGGAAAAGAATTTGATTCCGGCCACAACAGTCAAGGCAAATAATGTATATATTAACCACTTAGCCATTCCAGCGCAAAATTACGAAGTTTTGCCGAATATGACAAACTGAAAACAACAAAAAAATAGGGTCTCAGACGATATTTTTACGCACTGAAACCCTGTTGCAAAAATATAGAATCAAGCTAAAGTGCCAACGTTTTCAGTACTTCTCCGTCAAGCCGCATCACCGACAGTTCTCCTCCCTTCAAAAAGGCCAGCGTAGGCGGATTTCCTCCCTTCGGAAAGGTTACGGAACCCGTATTGCACACAATCCGGCCGTCAGCACACTTTTCCAGTTTCCATAAATGCGTATGCCCGTAACAAAGTACGTCACTCCCTTCCCTCAGCCAGTTGTTTTCATCATACACATGGCCGTGAGTCAAAAACAGCCGCTTGCCGCCACATTCTACTTGGGCATAATCGGCCATAATAGGGAAACGAAGCAACATCTGGTCAACTTCAGAGTCGCAGTTCCCGCGAATGGCCGTCACGATGCCGGCTTGTGTGTTGAGCAATTCGGCCACCCCCATGGCGTCAAGCCCCTGTGGAAGCCCGTTGCGCGGACCATAATTCAGCAAGTCGCCGAGCAGGAGCAACCGCTCCAGTTGCAGTTTGTCCTTCAGCCGCAAGGCCTGTTGCAAGGCCGGCAGCGAACCGTGGATATCAGATACAATAAGATAGCTACTCATGGTATGCAGATTATAAAAGAATATTGCCGTAATCAACACGGAGGCCGAAAACTAAATTGTAGTTTCCGGCCCCACATGACATGTATGTTTATATTCTGTCTGTATGCAGAAAAATATCAGGCTTATCCCACGGTAACAAGCACGGTGCCTTCCATGACGGAATCACCCTGAGCTACACATACGGATGTTACGGTACCGTCACACTCGGCAGCAATGTTGTTTTCCATTTTCATGGCTTCCAGCACAACAACCGTTTCGCCCTTCTTTACCTTCTGTCCTACATTGACATTGATTGCCGTAACCACGCCGGGCAGCGGAGCCTTGACGGGTGTACCCTTGCCGGGAGCACCGGCAGGAGCGGCAGCCTTGGGGGCGGCAGCAGAAGCAGCAGCCTTGGGAGCAGCCGGTGCAGCCGAAGCGTCAGCCGCAGGAGCATCGGGCAGGTCGCTCTCATTCAGCGTGCCCTGCATTTCAACGTCAAACGACATGCCGTTGACAATCACTTTCGCTTTGTTTCCGTTGAGCGAATCAATGGTTACGTCGTAGTCGGCGCCATTGATGGTATATTTATATTGTTTCATTGGTGATTTTTTTATCTGATTTTTACTTTGCCTTCCAGGTGTTCATTAAAGTTGACGGATTGTTCCACGCCGTGCGGTGGGCGTCGAGGGTAATAATGCCTTCCTCATCGTCGTGAACCACCTCCAGTTCATACTGAAGCAAACCCAATGCTGCCACGGCAGCCACTTCGGCCATTTTCTCTTCCGACAAAACGGGCTGCTCGCCGTCTACCGTAAACTGCGTTACGGTGCCTTGCAGCTCGCTTACCGTAAAGGAAAGCTCGCGTCCGTCAACATTGTATTTAAACGTTCTCATAATGCTTGTTGATCTTGAAAAAGTGGATTACAATGGAATGTTGCCATGCTTCTTGGCCGGACGGTTCTCACGCTTGGTAGCAAGCTGAGCCAGGGCGCGGCAAATGCGGAAACGCGTGTTGCGCGGCTCGATCACGTCGTCAATATAGCCATACTCGGCAGCCTTGTACGGGTTGGTGAAGAGGTCGTTGTATTCCTTCTCCTTCTGAGCCAGGAAGGCTTTGGGATCAGCCTGTTCCTTGGCTTCCTTGCCGTTAAGAATAGCTACGGCACCGCTGGCACCCATTACGGCAATTTCGGCAGAAGGCCATGCGTAGTTCAGGTCGGCCTTGAGCTGCTTGCATCCCATCACGATGTGTGAACCACCGTAGCTCTTGCGCAGCGTTACGGTTACCTTGGGCACGGTAGCCTCACCGTAGGCGTAGAGCAACTTGGCGCCGTGGTCAATCACGGCGTTGTACTCCTGACCGGTACCCGGCAGGAAGCCCGGCACGTCAACCAGCGATACGATAGGAATGTTGAAGGCGTCGCAGAAGCGAACGAAGCGGGCGGCCTTGCGGCTGGCGTTGCAGTCGAGCACACCGGCATATACGCTGGGCTGGTTGGCTACCACGCCCACGCTCTGCCCGTTGAAGCGGGCAAAACCGATGATGATGTTCTTGGCAAAGGCGCTCTGTACTTCAAGGAATTCGCCGTTGTCCACCACGGCGCCGATAACCTTGTACATATCATAGGCCATGTTGGGGTTGTCGGGGATAATTTCGTTGAGCATGTCCTCCTTGCGGTCGATGGGGTCGGTGCAGGGCACAACGGGAGCCTGCTCCATGTTGTTCTGCGGAATGAACTCAAGCAGGTGACGGATGAGTGAGGCAAACTCTTCCTCCGTCTTGGCCGTAAAGTGGCATACGCCGCTCTTCTGGGCATGTACGCGGGCACCGCCCAGGTCTTCCTGCGTTACGTCCTCACCCGTTACGGTCTTCACTACCTTAGGTCCGGTCAGGAACATGTAGCTGATGCCTTCGAGCATCACCACGAAGTCCGTCAGGGCCGGAGAATAAACGGCACCACCGGCACACGGGCCGCAGATACCCGAAATCTGGGGCACTACGCCGCTGGCCTCAATGTTGCGCTGGAAGATGTTACCGAATCCGGCCAGCGCGTTGATGCCTTCCTGAATGCGGGCGCCGCCGGAGTCGTTCAGTCCGATACAGGGAGCACCCATCTTCATTGACTGGTCCATGACCTTGCAGATTTTCTCGGCCATGGTTTCCGAAAGTGAACCGCCATTGACGGTAAAGTCCTGTGCAAACACGTAAACCAGACGTCCGTTGATGGTACCGCTACCGCAAACCACACCGTCGCCCAGAAAGTGTTTCTTGTCCATGCCGAAATTGTGGCAACGATGGAGCTTGAACATGTCCATCTCCTCAAACGAGCCCTTGTCCAGCAATAATTCTATGCGTTCACGAGCCGTGTACTTGCCTTTGGCATGCTGCTTTTCAATTGCTTTTTCACCGCCGCCCATACGCGCTTTTTCGCGCATTTCGACCAGCTGCTTTACTTTTTTCAGTTGTTCACTCATCTTTGTATAGATTTTTTGTAGATATCAAAATAACTGATGGACACTGCCATCGTGGCAAAGTTAGCAAAATTCCCCCGTTCGGGCGCTATCTTTTCGAGGTTATTTTTGAGCAAGCGCCGGCGGGCACTACAAACTGCCGGCTTCCGCCGCAGCCGCACCGCAAAGACATCGCCACCAGGCGGCATGAATTTTTTATGAAGTCGGACCTTGTAAAAATTCCGAGCCGCCGAGTTTTTCCCGAGCCGCACAGATAAGTTTTCAGCCGGGCATCCCCCCCACCGTTTTTTAAGGAAATTTAACAAAAAAAAGAGATAAGCCCATGCGCTGCCTCCATCCTGCCGGATTTCTCTGTACCTTTGTACCGGCCTTGCCTAAAGCCTGCCTACGGGACTGCACACATTTATATATGGCATCACCTCTGGCAGGAGTTACGGCCACAGGCCCATCTAGATTCAGCTAAATCACAGAAAAAGTATACATCATAAAATGAAAAAAATCACTACCTGTTTTCTGGTTGCCCTGTGCGGGCTGAGCCCCCTCGTCCTGACCACGGCCTGCAGTGAGGACGACGGCCCCTCCGTACAATACCCCAGTTACCGCGACCTCACCTACTCGGGGCAGCGCCTGACGGTATACCTCAACGGACAACCGATGGAAAGCGTGACGGAAGCCACCATCAACTCCAACCAGCGGCTGGGCGAAAGCAGCATCACCGCGCCGGAGGACTCTTCCGCCTTTTCGGCCAACCCGGTGTATGACTCCACCATCCGCCTGAAAGGCTTTCCCCGCGCCGGTCAGAACACCACCCTGACCACGGACTACATGGACCTGGCTTACTTTTGGGGAAAGGTGACGGTAGACAACGTGACCTACTCTTACAAGGGTGAATTTACGGGCGGCCCGCTCGACCGGCCCGAAAACCAGGGTGTCATCATCCGCTTCACTACCGAATGATGACGTCACGACACCTGCTGACCAGCGGCCTGCTGATACTCCTTCCGGCCACGGCCCTGGGACAAGCGCCGGCCGACTCAGCATCACGCCGCCTGGGTGAGGCCGTGGTGGTGGGCAACCGGCTGGAGCTGCAACTGCTCACGCCGCAAATGGGCGTGGAGCGCCTGAATGCCGAAAAAATTACGGAAATGCCCGCCCTGATGGGTGAGCCCGACATGGTGCGTGCCCTGCAAATACTGCCGGGCGTGTCGCAGGGCGTAGAGGGCTTTACGGGCCTTTACGTGCGCGGCGGAGAGAACGACCAGAACCTTTTTCTCTACGAAGGTCTGCCGCTCTATCAGGTGAGCCACCTGGGCGGCGTGTTCTCGTCGTTCAACGTGGCCACACTCAGCCGGGTGGACTTTTACAAGGGCGTCTTTCCGGCCCAATACGGCGGAAGGGCCTCCAGCATTGTGGACGTCAGGATGAAGGAGCCCGACTTTGAGCGCTGGGGCGGACAGATGAGTGTGGGACTGATGAGCGGCAACCTGTACGTTTCGGGACCGCTCCGGCGCAACGCTACGGCCCTGGCCATAGGCGTACGCCGCACGTGGCTCGATGCCGTCACGGCCCCCACGCTGGCCATACTGAATGCCGTGCAGCACAAAAAGGGCAAAAAGACCATCGGCCACTACGCCTTTACCGACTTCAACGCGCGGCTGGACCACCGGTTCAACGCCTCGACCTCGGCCCTCGTCATGGGTTACTACGGCCACGACAACCTGAAACTGGGTACGCGCAACTTTGAGAGCGAAGCCGACGAATACGGCAGCAGTCAGCCGCAGCCGTCGACCCGCTTTTTTGAGGAAGACGTCAACCGCCTGTCGTGGGGCAACTGGGGCGTGCTGGCCACCGTGCGCCACCGCCGTGCCCTGAGCGCCCTGCAGGCCACGGTCTACTACTCCGACTACGCCTCGACCTACCGTCAGGAAAGCGAATACCAGACCGACCTGGACGCCCCCGACACCTACGGCTACAACCGCAGCACCACGCGCAACCGCATACAGGACGCCGGAGCCGGCCTGGACTACAGCTGGGCGCTGGGCCAGACCTACAGTCTGAAAGCCGGAGCGGGTTACGTACACCACACCTACCTGCCCGAGGCCCTCACGCACGCCTCGCTGAGCAACGCCGACACCATCAGCCGGCAAAACCCCGGCTGCCGGGTGCAGACACACGAGGTGTATGCCTATCTGGGACAGGAAGTCAGTCTGGGGCAATGGATATCTGCCTCGGCGGGCCTGCGCTACGTGGCACAGGGCGAGCGATCCGCCACCTTCAGCCACAACTGGGAACCGCGTGCCTCGGTGCGCCTGCGCCTGACGGAGGACTACAGCCTGAAGGTGGGCTACGCCCGCATGCACCAGTACGTGCAGCAAATCTCCAACAACTATGTCAACCTGCCCACCGACCTCTGGCAGCCCGGCGGGCTACGCTTCAAGCCCCTGCGCAGCGACCAGCTCACCGTGGGGCTCTACGGACGCCTGCCCCGAAACATCTATCTGACGGCCGAGGGGTGGTACAAAAACATGCGCCACGTGCTGGAATACCGCGAAGGTGTGTCCACGCTCAACCCCGACCTGGCCTGGGACGAGAAGCTGGTGGAAGGGCGCGGCTGGGCCTACGGCATGGACCTGAGCCTGACGGGACAATTCGGACGCCTGGAGGCCACGGCCGCCTACGGCCTGATGTGGAACCGCCGCCGCTTTGACGCGCTCAACCAGGGGCGCAGCTTCCCGGCCAAGTTTGACAACCGCCACAAAATAAACCTTTCGGCGCACTACCGCTTCAACGACAAACTGGCCCTCAACGCGATGTGGACCTACCTGACGGGCAACCGACTCACACTGGCTCTGTATAACTACCCTTCAATAGGAACGGACTTTCCCGATGCTCCATCGGCCGACCCTCCGGCTTACGACGAAGGGGCCGGACTGGACTATTATTCGGGCCGAAACAATGTTCGCCTGCCGGCTTATCACCGGCTGGACATCGGACTGACACTCAACAAAACCACGCGCCGGGGAAGAAAAGGCACATGGAATTTCGGACTATACAACGCTTACTGCCACCTGAACGTGCTCACCATACGCAAACAACATGCTTCAGACGGAACGTCGGGATGGAACCGCAAGTTCCAGACGCTCAGCCTCCTGCCCATACTTCCCTCCGTATCCTACACTCTGGACTTTTAAAGCCTGCACAACCATGAGAAAAAGCTATTTCCTGCTGTGTCTTACCCTGGCTCTGACAGCCTGCGAACGCGACATCAATCTGGAAGACTACCGCTCCATCGAGGGCAGTGACCTGCTCACGCTCAATGCCGTGGTCCGACCTGACTCCACCGTCAGTGACACGGCTTCGCTCCCCTACTTCTTTTCCGACGAAATTTCTGCCCCACGCCGCGTTGACAGTCTCAGCATCAGCGTCCTGGCCGACGGCAACCCCGTCACAACCCTGAGCTACAACGCGGAAAGCGGACGCTACGAATCGGACTTCCGTCCGCAGCCAGGCAGCGTCATTACCCTGCGCACCACGTACAAGGGGCGTACCGTAGAGGGTACAGACACCGTGCCCCACCCCGTAACGATTGAAAACATCAGCGTGGAGCGCACCGGGCCGATACACGTATATTACGAAAACGACTGGATACTGACCTACCGCATCACCTTTACGGACGCGCCGGAAAGCAACAACTACTATTTTCTGGAATACAGCCCGCTCATGCCGCTGGCTCTCATGGGCGAACGTGACTACAGTCAGGAATACGTATTCCAGCAACTGGCGCGGCAAATCAACACCTCGCTGCCCGGCTGGGAACCCTACTCCTCACGCGGCCTGCCGTTTTCCGACCAGGGCATCAACGGCCAGCGCCACACGCTGGTGGTGCGCGAAATCCTGCAGCGAAGCCCGGGCAGTTCACTGCCCACCGACGAGGAGCTGCAACGCCGCTTCAGACTCTTCGCCATCACGTCGGGCTACTACCGCTATCTGGTGAGCATCATCAGCAACCAGTCGGACGACTCCGGCCTGCACGGCGGGCTGATTGACATGGGACTGACCGAACCGCTCAAAATATACAGCAACGTGTCGGGCGGGACGGGCATCGTAGCCGGCTGTACACTCAGCGAACAGGTCGTGGACGTGGCGGCTGCAGCAGGTTCATTCTATCCATAAACATACCAGCCTGTCAGGAAACATACTGAATAAGATTTACTGCCAGGAACAAAAAAAATGTCCTGCCGCGCTATGTCGGGCAGGACATTTTTGTCATAAAGATTATAACCGATTATTTTTCGAACTTTCAGCCGTCAGACGAGATATCTTCCGGTTCAGTCTTGCGCACCATCACCTTGTCAATGCGCTGTCCGTCCATCTGCTGAACGGTAAGCTGAAAGCCCCGCCATTCCACCTGCTCACCCTCATGAGGAATGCGTTCCAGCAAATCAAGAATAAGACCGCCTACGGTGGTAAAGTCCGGGGTATAATAATCTTCAGCATCAAACCAGGCCAGGAAATCATAAAACAGACATTGCCCGCTTACGAGCCAACTCTGATGATCGTCCTGCTCTACAATGTCGGGCGCCTCGGAAGGTTCGGCAATAGACCCCACAAGGCCTTCCAAAATGTCCTTCAGCGAGATTATTCCCTGAAGCGAACCGAACTCGTCGCACACCAAAGCACGATTGAGCCTGTCGGCCTTGAGTTGCTCAAGTGCCTTATAAACCGTCATGTTTTCAGGAAAATAATGCGGCTCCTTAATAATGGATTTCAATGAAAAATCCTCGCGCCCGAGAATCAGCACCAAATCCTTCAGGGTAACAATTCCCTGCACATTGTCAAGATCCTCATCGATTACCGGATATGTGGCATAGGGAGTCTGGCGAATGACGGCCTCGACTTCGGCTGCCGTCATGCCAATATCAAGAGTCACTAAATCATTGCGGTGGGTCATCAGCGAGTCGACCGTCTGGTCACCCAGCACCAGAGCACGCTCCATGATATCCTGTTCGACCTCCTGCACTTCACCGGCATCCGTACCTTCCTGAATGACAGACTTGATTTCTTCCTCCGTCACCTTGTTTTCCGTATGGTGTAAACGGAACACCCGAATAAAGCCCTCGGTATTCTTGGTTAACAGCCATACAGCCGGAAAAGAGAGTTTGGAAAACAACATCATAGGCGGAGCGCACAGGCGAGCCATGCGGTCGGCAAAATCAATACCGATTCGTTTAGGGACCAGCTCACCCATACAACACTGCAGATAAGTGGCCACAACTACAATAATTGTTTTGGCCGTAAAATGAGCCGATGAGGCATTCATGCCCCATGTCTGCAATATGGCTCCGAAACGGTCAGACAAAGCCGCTCCGGAATAAATTCCGGTAAGAATGCTGACAATGGTAATGCCAATCTGTGCCGTCGAAAGAAAACGGTCGGGGTCTTCCATCAGCAGCAAGGCCTGGCGGGCAGAGCTGTTACCCTCACGCGCCAAGGCCTGCAACTTGCCTTTACGGGCGGAAATCAACGCCACCTCTGACAAAGAGAAAAAGCCATTGATTACCACCAGTATCAAAATAATAAGAATATCCAACATCTTATTTGCTTGGTTCTGAAAAAGAGTGTGCACTCATCGTCATGTTCCGGTAAGGATGAAGCATGCACTTATCCCACCGAACCCTCCAACGACACACTCAGAAGTTTTTGTGCCTCAACGGCAAACTCCATGGGAAGTTTGTTAATGACTTCCTTGGCATATCCGTTGACAATCAGATCAACGGCAGCTTCCGTAGGAATTCCCCGCTGATTGCAATAGAACAACTGCTCTTCGGAAATCTTGGAAGTAGTCGCTTCATGCTCAATCACGGCATTGTCGTTATGCACATCAATATAAGGGAACGTATGTGCACCGCTGGTGCTGCTCAAAAGGAGCGAATCACACGATGAATAATTGCGTGCTCCGCTGGCCTTGCTGCCCACCTTCACGAGTCCGCGATAGGAATTCTGACTTTTTCCGGCCGAAATACCTTTGGAAATGATGGTCGAACGGGTATTGCTGCCCAGATGAATCATTTTGGTACCGGTATCGGCTTCCTGATGATTGTTGGTTACTGCCACACTGTAAAATTCGGCCTGCGAATTATTGCCCATCAACACACAGCTGGGATATTTCCAGGTAATGGCAGATCCGGTTTCAACCTGCGTCCACGACAACTTGCTGTTGTCTCCCCGCAGCTGGCCGCGCTTGGTCACAAGGTTGTACACGCCACCACGGCCTTCGGAATCGCCCGGATACCAGTTCTGGACGGTTGAATACTTAACTTCCGCATTTTTGTTGACAACAATTTCAACAATGGCCGCATGAAGCTGGTTTTCGTCGCGCATGGGAGCTGTACATCCTTCCAGATAGGATACGTATCCTCCTTCGTCACAAACTATGAGGGTACGCTCAAACTGACCTGTATTAATAGCGTTAATACGGAAATAAGTGGACAACTCCATCGGACAGCGCACACCCTTGGGGATATAGACAAATGAGCCGTCACTGAACACGGCACTATTGAGTGCCGCAAAATAATTGTCACGATAAGGCACTACCGTACCCAAATATTTGCGCACAAGCTCAGGGTTTTCTCTTACAGCCTCACTGATTGAGCAAAAAATAATGCCTTTTTCCTGCAACTTTTCCTTAAACGTGGTTTTTACCGACACGGAATCCATCACGGCATCAACGGCAACACCGGCCAGCTGCATACGTTCCTCCAGAGGAATACCGAGTTTGTCGAAAGTCTTCATCAGTTCCGGATCTATTTCCTTTTTTCCGTTTCCCTTATTCTTCTGAGTCGGGTCGGCATAATAAGAAATCGCCTGATAATCAATTTGTGGCAAATTAACGTGCCCCCACGTAGGTTGTTCCAGGGTCTGCCAATACCGGAAAGCTTTCAGACGGAATTCAAGCAACCACTCAGGTTCACCTTTCTTGGATGAAATAAGACGTACCACGTCTTCGTTCAATCCCTTCTCAATGATTTCAGTCTGCACATCGGTGGTAAAGCCGTACTCATACTTCTTTTCGGCCACCTCACGCACCAACTGATTTTTCTCACTTTTTTGTGTTTCCATGATGGTCAGTGGTAGTTAAAGTATCTCCTTTTGCGGGTACTGCCTTGTTTGACTGCATATCTACCCAAATAGTGTCAGGCAACGTGGAAGATACAGAATCTGTACGTTCAACCGATTGGGAAGTAAGGTTCCCCATTACAGCCGTAACCGGCTTATACCAAAAGGATTTTTCCACACTGGACGTAGCCAGCATGTTCAGTCCTGTCATTACATTGAAAATACAGCTGAACAGAACGACATACTTAGCCAAGGACACAATTGCACCGACTATACGCTGAGGAACACGGACAGCAAAGCGATCAAACTTGGCAGTCAACACATTAGCCACATAGCCTAAAGCAATCGGAAGAATAATCCAAAGTATGGCAAAGGCTACAACATTTAATATCATATTGGTTTTGCTGCCTGTCATAGACAGATAGTCACCCAACCACAGATACACAAGCGAAGCAATTACCAGTCCTACGGCAAAACCTATGGCCGAAAACAATTGTTTAATAGCTCCCATGCGCCAGCCACTATAAATGGCCCACACGAAAAGCAACGTTAAAATCACATCGATGTACATAATCTCTTTTCTTAATTATTTTATGGATAAAAGAAACAAAAGCCCGAACCCCTTGTATGCACCGGAATGCACACACAGGATTTCGAGCTTTGTATCAGTAAATATGCTATTCTCGTATATTACAATTTCTGCTTAACTTCCACCTCTTTGAAGGTTTCGATAATATCACCTTCCTTGATGTCGTTACAGTTGGTCAAACTGATACCGCACTCGAAATTGTTGCTTACTTCTTTCACATCATCCTTAAAGCGCTTCAAGGCATTGATAGCACCGGTAAAGATTACGATTCCATCACGAATCAGGCGCGCCTTGTCTGTACGACTAACCTTTCCGTCACTGACATAGGCTCCGGCAACGTAACCCACCTTGGAGATATGGTATACCTGACGAACATCAAGCGTAGCTGTTACTTCTTCCTTGATTACCGGTTCAAGCATACCTTCCATGGCTTTCTTCACATCCTCAATGGCATCATAAATGATGGAATAAAGACGAATTTCCACACCTTCCTTATCGGCCTGTTTACGAGCCATCTGGCTGGGACGAACCTGGAAACCGACAATCACAGCCTGAGAAGCAGCCGCTAAAGTTACGTCGTTTTCAGAAATCTGTCCTACGCCCTTATGGATAACGTTTACCACAATCTTTTCGGTAGAAAGTTTAATAAACGAATCGCTCAAAGCCTCAACGGAACCATCAACGTCACCCTTGACAATAATGTTCAATTCCTGGAAAGAGCCTAACTTGATACGACGTCCCAACTCATCAAGAGTCAGCATCTTATGCGTACGCAAATCCTGCTCTCGCTGCAATTGCTCTCGCTTGGAAGCAATCTCGCGGGCTTCCTGCTCGGTTTCCATCACATGGAACGTATCGCCGGCCTGCGGAGCGCCATTAAAGCCGAGCAATGTAGCAGCCATTGACGGGCCGATATTATCTACGCGGGCATTACGTTCATTGAAAAGAGCCTTGACACGGCCGTAGTTGGTTCCGGCCAAAACAATGTCGCCCACTTTAAGCGTTCCGTTGCTTACGAGTACCGTAGCTACATAGCCACGTCCCTTGTCAAGAGAAGATTCAATAACCGTACCCGTTGCTTTGCGATTCGGATTGGCACGCAGCTCCAACATATCGGCTTCAAGCAGGACTTTTTCCAACAAATCGTTGACACCAATACCTTTTTTTGCCGAAATATCCTGACTCTGGTACTTTCCGCCCCATTCTTCAATCAAGAAATTCATCTGGGCCAGTCCTTCCTTAATTTTGTCAGGGTTAGCTCCTGGCTTATCGATTTTGTTAATGGCAAAGACGATGGGCACATTGGCTGCCACAGCATGGTTAATAGCCTCCTTGGTCTGCGGCATGATATCATCATCGGATGCAATGATGATAATCGCAATGTCAGTTACCTGTGCTCCACGGGCACGCATGGCCGTAAACGCCTCATGTCCCGGAGTATCAAGGAAAGTAATATGTCGTCCGTTTTCAAGTGTTACATTATAGGCTCCGATATGCTGCGTAATACCACCGGCTTCACCGGCAATTACATTGGCTTTACGAATATAGTCGAGCAAAGAAGTCTTTCCGTGGTCAACGTGACCCATTACGGTAACAATCGGTGCACGGGGTTCCAAATCTTCTTCGTTATCTTCCTCCTCGGCCACAGCTTCTGATACGTCGGCACTGATATACTCGGTTTTGAAGCCGAACTCATCGGCTACCAAGTCGATAGTCTCGGCATCCAGACGTTGGTTTATACTTACCATAATACCGACACTCATACATGTTCCTATGACCTTGGTTACCGGAACATCCATCATGGTAGCCAACTCATTGGCCGTCACGAACTCTGTCAGTTTCAGAATTTTGTTTTCAGCTTTCAACTCAGCCAACTGCTCTTCCTGTTGGGCACGGAACTGATCGCGTTTTTCCTTACGATACTTGGCACCTTTCATACCCTTGGTCTTACTGGTCAAGCGAGCCAATGTTTCTTTTACCTGCTTAGCTACAGCCTCGTCTGAAATTTCCGGCTTAACCACAGCAGGCGCCTTACGGTTCTGACGATCACGACGATCACGACGGCTGTTTTGTCCGCCTCCATTATTGTTTTTGTTGCGGTTTCCGCCATCTACGCCATCTTTGGCAGCAGCGCTTACATCTACACGCTCTTTACTGATACGTGCCCGTTTCTTCTTATTGGCTTCATTTCCTGCTGCTTGCTGACGAGCCTTATTTTCACGTTCCTTACGACGTTCTTCCTTCGTTTTTTTGTTGGGACGGGTCTTCTGGTTAATTTCATCCAGATTAATAGTGCCCAAAACCTTAGGCCCCTGCAAATTGATAGAAGAACGCCAAGCCGAAGCCTCTTCTGTCCCGGTTTGCTTTGATTCTGCTTGTTGAACAGAATCAGAAGTTTTTTCCGTATTTTCAGCTTTTTCCACGGCTGGTTCAACCTTTTTACTTACAGGATTAGACTGCGCATCAAGATTTATATGTCCCGTAGTTTTTATTTGCGGACGCATGGACTCCGGAATTTCCGTCTTGATCACTTCAGCCGAAGCCGCCGGCGCTTTTTTCGCCTTATTCTTTTCTTTCTGGCGGTCCTGCTTCTGCTTGTCCACTTCGCCTCTTAATTCCTTATCAGCCCCATATTCCTTTTTCAGCAGTTCATACTGCTCATTGGAAATTTTCTCACTTGGATTGGCCTCAACCGTTATACCTTTTGATTGCAGAAACTCCACAATGGTCTGCAATCCTACATTAAATTCCTTTATTACCTTATTTAATCGTATGCTGTTAGTCATATATTATTCCTCGTCCTCAAATTCTGATTTTAAAACACGCAACACTTCATCAACGGTACTCTCTTCAAGATCCGCTTTCTCTATCAGCATTTCGCGCGGAGCGTTGAGTACAGCCTTCGCGGTGTCGAGTCCGATACCTTTAATGGCATCAATTACCCATTGGTCTATTTCATCAGAAAATTCGTCAAGGTAAATATCCTCGGTTTCTTCGCCTTCCGGAACCTCACGGAATACATCTATGGTATATTCTGTAAGCATCGAAGCCAATTTGATGTTCATTCCGCCCTTACCGATAGCCAGCGAAACCTCTTCAGGCTGCAAATAAACCTCAGCCTTATGATTTTCCTCATCCAGTTTTACGCTTGAAATATTGGCCGGACTAAGGGCACGTTGAATAAACAGCTGAATGTTCGACGTATAGTTGATTACGTCAATATTTTCATTACGCAACTCGCGTACAATACCGTGAATACGGCTTCCCTTAACACCCACGCAGGCTCCTACCGGGTCGATGCGGTCGTCATAACTCTCTACGGCTATTTTGGCACGTTCGCCGGGAATTCGGGCTATCTTGCGCACCAAAATCAAACCGTCATGAATTTCGGGAACTTCCGTTTCCAACAAACGCTGCAAGAAGACAGGTGACGTACGGCTTACGTAAATTTTAGGATTACCATTTGTGTTATCCACCCGGTCAATCACGGCACGCACGGTGTCGCCCTTATGATAGAAATCACGCGGAATCTGCTGCGATTTCGGCAACAGAAGCTCATTATTTTCGTCATCTATCAAAAGCACTTCGTTTTTCCATATCTGGTAAACTTCTGCCGAAATCACCTCACCGATACGGTCCTTATATTTATTATAAAGCGAGTCATGCTCCAATTCCAGAATCTTGCTGGCCAGAGTCTGACGCAACGTAAGGATAGCGCGGCGGCCAAACTTTGCAAAATCAATGGTTTCGCTCACCTCTTCGCCCACCTCATAGTCAGGAGCCAGCGCCTGAGCCTCACTCAGCGAAATCTGTTTGTTTGAATCTGTCACTTCATCGTCGGCAGCTACCACACGATTGCGATAGATTTCAAAGTCACCCTTGTCCGGATTGACAATCACATCAAAATTCTCGTCCGAGCCAAACATCTTGGCCAACACGCTGCGAAAACTTTCTTCCAGCACGCTCACCATCGTGGTACGGTCAATATTTTTCAGCTCCTTAAATTCTGAAAAAGTGTCGATAAGACTCATCGTCTCTTCTTTTTTCTTTGCCATAGCTGTATTTCGTTTTATTTTTAAGCTTAATGAAACCATCAGGAAGCCGTGATACAATAACACGCTGCTTCATCCGTTTTTATTGGTCAAGTACGCCTTCATGCTTTTCAACAGATCATTCAGAAAAGCATTTGTTTCTCATCCAGTTCATGAACGTTGCATATCAAACCGCATTTAACAAGAAGTCCTAAGCAAACCGTTCATCATCAGATTTTGCGAATGATTATTTAAAGGTAATCAAATACTTGGTATACTTCACCTCGTCATAACCGAAATGATAGTCCACTTCCGTCAGTTTAGGCCGTTTTTCGCCTTCGGCCTTTACTTTTTCTTCCACACTGATCGTAAAGCCATTCTCATCAGCATCCTTCAGTATTCCCGTCAGTTTTTTTCCTGCCGCAGTCAATACCTCTACCGGTTCGCCTACATTATTCTCATACTGACGCACAACCTTAAATGGCTGTCCTATTCCGGCGCTTCCTACCTCAAGTTCAAAATCCTCCTCATCGCGGTTCAATCCGTTTTCAATAAAACGGCTCAATTCCACACAATCTTCAATCCACACACCGTCCTTATGATCTATTTCCACCACGATGCGGTCATCTGCACTAATGGTCAGGTCGGTCATAAAATAATCCTTACCCTCCAGCCACTGATCCACCAATTGCTTTACTACGTTCTTTTCTATCATAGAAAAAATTTGCTGTGTTGTATATGAAAAACGAGTGAGGAACTTTTCTGTTGAAAGCCCCTCACTTCATCTTGCTGCAAAGATACAATCTTTTTCTCAAAAATCCAAGTTTTGCGCCCCTAAAATCACGTAACATCCGTCACTTCCCGTTATGAGGCTGTCAAACCAAGGACAGGGGTGGCCTCATGGCTGTCCGCCACCCGATACCGGCAGGTCTGTTTTCTCAGCCCGTCCGGCCATGCTCACCGGCAGCCATGCTCCGTTAAGCCTGTAAAAAAACAAGACGTATACTCCGTTTTTCAACGAAAATACCTACCTTTGTTGCAGATATATTCCTACAATTATGAAGAAAGTAGCACTGATTTCTGGTATCACCGGTCAGGACGGCTCGTACCTGGCCGAGTTTTTAATCAATAAAGGCTATGAGGTTCATGGCATTCTGCGTCGTTCCTCCTCGTTCAACACGGGACGTATCGAGCATCTCTATCTCGACGAATGGGTACGCGACATGAAACGCTCACGCCTGGTCAACCTGCACTACGGCGACATGACCGACAGCAGTTCGCTCATCCGCATCATCCAGACCGTACAGCCCGACGAAATCTATAATCTGGCCGCACAAAGCCACGTAAAAGTATCATTTGACGTGCCCGAATACACGGCCGAAACCGTAGCCCTGGGCACACTCCGCATGCTCGAGGCCGTACGCATTCTGGGCATGGAGAAGAAGACACGCATCTACCAGGCCTCAACCTCTGAATTGTTCGGAAAAGTCCGCGAAATACCACAACGCGAAACGACCCCGTTCTATCCCCGTTCACCCTACGCCGTAGCCAAGCAATACGGTTACTGGATTGTACAAAACTACCGCGAAAGCTACGGTATGTTTGCCGTCAACGGTATTCTGTTCAACCACGAATCAGAGCGCCGCGGCGAAAACTTCGTTACCCGCAAAATCACTCTGGCAGCCGCCCGTATCGTACAGGGCTACCAGGACAAGCTCTATCTGGGTAATCTGAGCGCCCGTCGCGACTGGGGTTACGCACCAGACTACGTAGAGTGCATGTGGCTCATGCTGCAGCACGAAACGCCTGAGGATTTCGTTATCGCCACAGGCGAATATCATTCCGTACGCGAATTTGCCACTCTGGCCTTTGCCGAAGTCGGCATCGAGTTGGAATGGAAAGGCGAAGGCGTTGACGAACAAGGTATCGACAAGGCTACCGGCCGCGTTCTTATTGAAGTAGACCCCAAATATTTCCGCCCCACCGAGGTAGACCAGCTTTTGGGTGACCCTACCAAGGCCAAGACCGTCTTGGGCTGGAACCCGCGTAAGACTTCGTTTGAGGATTTGGTCAAGAAAATGGTTAAACACGACATGCACTTTGTCAAAAAGCTCTACCTGCGTGAAGCCATGGACAAAGCCGAAGAAAATGCCTAACAACGGAAGGAATACGGAATATGGAAAAGAATGCTAAGATTTATGTAGCCGGCCACCACGGACTGGTAGGCTCGGCTATCTGGAAAAATCTGCAATCAAAAGGATACACCAACCTGGTGGGCCGCAGTCATCAGGAACTGGACCTGCTCGACGGCGTAGCAGTCAAGAACTTTTTCGACCAGGAACAGCCCGAATACGTCATACTGGCTGCCGCCTTTGTGGGCGGCATCATGGCCAACAGCCGCTTCCGTGCCGACTTCATCTACCGCAACCTGCAAATCCAACAAAACGTCATTGGCGAGAGCTTTCGCCACCATGTCAAGAAGTTGCTCTTCCTGGGCAGCACCTGCATCTACCCGCGCGAGGCACCACAGCCCATGAAGGAGGAAGTCCTGCTCACCTCAGCCCTGGAATACACCAACGAGCCGTATGCCATCGCCAAGATTGCCGGACTGAAAATGTGTGAGAGCTTCAATCTGGAATACGGCACCAACTACATTGCCGTCATGCCCACCAACCTCTATGGGCCAAATGATAACTTCCACCTCGAAAACAGCCACGTGCTGCCCGCCATGGTACGTAAAATTCACCTGGCCCGCTGCCTGAACGAACAGAACTGGGACGGCGTGCGCACCGACCTCAACCGCCGCCCGGTAGAGGGCATCAACGGCGAGGCTTCGCAGGAGGAAATCATCAACATACTGTCCAAATACGGTATCACAGCCGAAGGCGTCAAACTCTGGGGTACAGGCAAACCGCTGCGTGAATTCCTCTGGAGCGAGGAGATGGCCGACGCCAGTGTCTATATTCTTGAGCACGTAGACTTTAAAGACACTTACACGCCGGGAGAGAAGGACATTCGCAACTGCCACATCAACATCGGAACCGGAAAGGAAATCACCATCGCCCAGCTGGCTCAGCTGATTGTAAACGAGGTCGGTTTCAAAGGCAAACTCGAATTCGACTCCAGCAAACCTGACGGTACCATGCGCAAACTTACAGACGTCAGCAAGCTGCATCGTTTGGGATGGCATCACAAAATAGAAATCGAAGAAGGTGTCCAGAAAATGTATCAATGGTATTTAAACGACCTCACCAGCCCTGCCGACGGACGCCGGTAACATGATGTTTTTTTTATAAATTATAAATCCCGTTTCCCTGACCATATAAAAAGAGGGAAACGGGATTCTTTATAAATAATAGGAAACGCCACTGTTCAATAGAATAACATACTACTTAATTATGTACTGAAATCCGCACCCATATCCAACGCGGAATTAATCGCCACAAAAAGGTAACAACAGCATACCTCCAGTCAATAACCACCACCTCGCGCCTACGGCTCACGGCCCTGACAATACTGCATGCCACCTGGCGGGGCGACATCTGGCAGGGATAATGCCCCTGTCCCAACAGGTCAGTACGCACAAAGCCCGGTCGCACATCGGTAAAACGGATAGGCAGACGGCGCATGCGTGCCTGCTGTTGCAACGCCTCAATATAGGTATTCTGGAAGCGCTTGGTAGCCGAATAGGCCGGAGCCGCGCCCAAGCCCCGTGTTCCGGCAATGGAACTGACCACCGCAATATGTCCTCCGCCCACCGACTCAAAATAACGGAACGCCGCCGTCACCATACGCGTAAAGCCTGCAGCATTGGTAGCCACCGTCTGCAGTTCAATGGCTGGATCAAGTTGAGGATTTTGCCATCCTACCCCAGATATGAGATAGAACACATCAATCCGTCCCACGCGTTCCATCAATCGTTCCAAAACCTGAGGGGCCTCAGCCCGACAGACATCCAAAGCCTCAGTTTCCACCTGACCAGGGTAGCGGTCGGCCAGTTCGTGCAACCGTTCCAAACGTCGGCAACACACTCCTACACGCCATCCCTTTTCCAGCAGTAGCAAAGCCACTTCACGACCAATGCCCGAACTGGCCCCCACGATCAGAGCACAGGGATTTTTCTTCTCCACACTTCTTTTGGAGCATACAGTAGCAGTATTCTTCATTTTTCAGTCTTTTCCGGATTCTGATCAAACGGCAAACGGAAAGTACAACCTTGTTTCCATTCAGAGCAGCCATAAGCCGTACGTCCCTTGATAATCACACCCTTTCCACATGCCGGACAGGGTTTCCCAACCACGCCGTCGGCAGGTTCTTCCGCTTTGCTTGCCTTTTTTTTGCGTAAAGTTCCAGTTTTGCGTCCGGCCGCAGCTGTTTTCTTTTTTCGCTCGGCTTTCTTTTCTTCCTCAGCAGCCGTATAGGCCACCCGCCGATTGGTATTGTCCGATAGTACGGCAATGACTATTTCACGGACCATTTGCTTGAGTTCATCCAGGAACTGCCGGGCGTCGTATTTACGCGCTTCGATTTCACGCAATTTTTTCTCCCATATACCAGTCAGTTCGGCACTCTTCAGGAGGTCTTCACTGATAATACCGATTAACTCACATCCTGTGGCCGTAGGTACAATATTCTTACGCTCACGTACAATATAACGGCGCCGGAACAGGGTTTCAATAATGGCCGCACGCGTAGAAGGGCGCCCGATTCCGTTTTCCTTCATCACCTCACGCAGTTCCTCGCTGTCCACCATCTTACCGGCTGTTTCCATGGCACGCAGCAAGGTAGCTTCAGTGTAAGGTTTGGGCGGGTTGGTCCACTTTTGGGCCAAATCGGGACGATGAGGGCCATGTTCGCCTTTCTCAAAAGCCGGCAGCGTTTTCTCCTCATCGCGCGAGCGGTCGTCCTCGTCCTGCAGTTCCTCGCGTTTAAACACGCTGCGCCATCCGGGTGTAAGTATCTGCTTTCCCGATACCTTGAAACCGATATCCTCCACACGTCCCTGCACGGTTGTTGTGGCAAACGTACAATCATCGTAGAACACGGCAATAAAGTGGCGTACCACCCGATCGTACACCTTCTGCTCATCTGCCGTAAGCATATTGGAAGTGACGCCTGTAGGAATAATGGCATGGTGATCCGTCACCTTGGACGAATCGAACACTTTCTTACTTTTTTTCAGCGGCCTTCCGCGCAAGGGCTCAAGCAATGATTTATAGGCCGTCAGCCCGTTGAGTATGCTGCCGCACTTGGCGTAGATGTCTTCACTCAAATAAGTGGTATCCACACGTGGGTAAGTGGTTACCTTTTTTTCATACAGACTTTGGATAATCTGCAGCGTCCGCTCGGCCGAGAAAGAGAATTTCTTGTTACATTCCACCTGCAGTGAGGTCAAGTCAAACAGACGGGGTGGAGCTTCAGTTCCTTTTTTACGGGTAACATCCGTCACCTCAAACTCCTTATCCGTCACCTTTTCCAGAAAAGCACGCCCCTCGGCCTCATCGGCAAACTTGCCCTTTGTGGCCGTAAACACGGTGTCACGGTATGTTGTCGTCAACACCCAATAAGGCTCAGGCACAAAATGGTCAATCTCATGCTGCCGGCGTACAATCAGAGCCAGTGTCGGCGTCTGCACACGCCCCACCGAAAGCGGCTGCGCCTGTCGTTCACGCTGACCGTATTTCAGGGTGTAAAGCCGCGTGGCATTCATGCCCAACAGCCAGTCGCCAATAGCCCGACACAAGCCGGCTTCATAAAGTGACTGATAATTGTCCTGCTCCTTTAAGTTCGCAAAACCTTCGGTGATGGCTTCCTCTGTCAGCGACGAAATCCACAACCGCTTCACCGGACAACGGGCCTCGGCCTTCTGCATCACCCAGCGCTGAATAAGCTCACCCTCCTGGCCGGCATCACCGCAGTTGATTATCTCGTCAGCCTGCTGCATGAGCGAGCGGATGATGGAAAACTGATGCTCCACGCCCTTGTCGGATTTAAGCCGGATGCCAAAACGTGAAGGAATCATAGGCAGCTGCCCCAGCGTCCAGCGTTTCCATCGCTCGTCATAATCCTCCGGATATTTCAGCTCGCACAGATGACCGAATGTCCACGTCACCTGATATCCGTTTCCTTCATAATATCCGTCGTGCGCCTCCGTAGCGCCCAGTATGCGGGCTATGTCACGCGCCACACTCGGTTTCTCCGCGATGCATACTTTCATATATTGAATTATACTACGTTATCAATGATGATTATAATCGTATCAGTCCTTGTGGCGTCACCTGCACACGCCCTTCGTCCGCCAGACGTTGCACTGCCTCACGAAAGGCCTCACGACTGCCCCGCTGCAACAACTGGTGCAATGGCACGGGCACCACGTCAGAAAGTTGCGACAGGATAAACTGCTGCAAATCGTCAGCAGGCGGCGCCGCCGGCTTTACCGACAACGGCTTTTCCTTCTGTGCAGCCCGGCATACGTCACAATGGCCACAACGCTCCTTGCTTTCCTCACCAAAATAAGCCAGCAAAAGCTGGCTACGGCAATGTGTCGTATCTTCCAGATAATGAATCACGGCATCCATGCGCTGCCTGTACTGCTCCAGACGGTCTTCATATACGCCGGACGGAATAACCAGCCGTTCGCTCTCCACACGACGCATCAGATAAGTCACACGCGGGACACGCCGGGCCGGCACGTAATGAAGAATGCGCTGACGGGTCATGTCAAGCAGAATTTCATACACCTCGTCGGCTGAAAGCCCGGTTTGCTGCGCCAGCTGTTTCTCCTCAACCGTCACATACTGGCTGAACAGCCCCGAATAGCTGCGCAACAATGCCTGCAATACACGTTCCGCCCGCTCGCTGACGTGATAAAGGCGATACAGCTCATCGCGCGTCACGATAAACAGTACGCGCGAGTGGGCATCGTCTTCGTCACGATACTGAATATAACCGGCACGGGTCAGGATGTTCAGCGCACTGATCACCGGCACGGGAAAATGTCGGTACTCGCGGCAAAAAGCTTCGAGGTTAAACTCGCGCGTCACCTGAAAGCCGTCGCCCAGAGCAATTTCAAGGAAATAGCTCAGCTCCTCGTAAATTTGGGCAATAAAGGTCTTTTCGGGAAACTGCTCGGCAATACGGCGGCGCAGTTTGGCCTTATCGTAGGCATTGGTAAGCAGGATGGCATAAGCCGGCTTACCGTCACGTCCGGCCCGACCGGCTTCCTGAAAATAAGCTTCCACACTATCGGGTACATCCATGTGAATCACCCACCTGACATCAGGTTTGTCAATTCCCATGCCAAAGGCGTTGGTAGCCACCATAATGCGGAATTCGCCTTCGCTCCAGGCCTGCTGGCGCACGTCCTTGTCGAGCGATGTCAGACCGGCATGATAATATACGGCCGTGAGTCCCTGCTGGGTCAGTGCATGGGCCACTTCACGCGTGTGCTCACGATTGCGGGTGTAAACAATGGCAGAGCCCTTGGTCTGCTGCAAGATATGGAGCAATTCCTGCATCTTATCGTCAGCACGGCGCACATAATAATAAAGATTCTTGCGTTCAAAACTCATGCGGAACACATGGCCCGACTCACGAAACGACAGCCGCCGGCAAATGTCGTCAGCCACCTGCGGAGTAGCCGTAGCGGTAAGCGCCAACACGGGCACCTGAGGCAACTCCTTGCGGATTTCGGCAATTTCAAGATAGGCCGGACGGAAGTCATACCCCCACTGGGAAATACAGTGAGCCTCGTCAACCGTAATGAAGCTCACCTTCATGTGCCGTAATTTTACACGGAAAAGTTCGGACGAAAGACGCTCGGGCGAAATATACAGAAACTTGGTTCGCCCCAGAATGCAGTTTTCCAGTGTGCCCAGAATGTCGTCGTGCGACATGCCGGAATAGACAGCCGCAGCCAAAATGCCCCGCTGGCGCAAATGGGCCACCTGATCCTTCATCAGGGCGATAAGCGGAGTCACCACCAGACACACGCCCTCGAGGGCCAGACCCGGCACCTGAAACGTAATGCTCTTACCGCCCCCGGTGGGCATCAGCCCCAGCGTGTCATGGCCCGCACCGATACTTTCCACGATATCGGCCTGAACGCCCCGGAAGCCATCGTAGCCCCAATAGCGCTTCAAGATGTCCAGATAAACCTGCTCCATAATCCAAACCACTCAGCCCTGCTTCACAACACGGGCTTCGCCACTTATTCCAAAGGTTTGATGTCTTCTATCTGCAACTGGACTTCACCGCGCTTGTGCGTATTGTCCTCAATGGTATAGCAGATGTCAAAAGCCCGCTTCGTCTTGATGTAGCGCGCCTGCGAGCTCTGGCCAAAGGCTATGCCGTTCATGATGCTGTTGGACTTGTTGTCCACCAGCTCAAGCTTGATGTGCTCCTGACCGCGCCCCACCACTTTGCTGGTTCCGTAGTCATATACCCGATGGGTACAGAAACGCGGATTGCTGTTGCCCGGTCCTAAGGGAGCAAAGCGCTTGAGGTCGGCATGGAATTTGGGGGTAATGTCCTTAAAGTCAATAACGGCATCAATATCGATGGTGGCCTCCGTCTGGTCCTCCAGAATATGGTCGCTCACATACTGCATAAAGCGCCGGCGGAACTGCTCTACATGCTCCACCTTGAGCGACAGGCCGGCGGCATACGTATGGCCTCCGAAATTCTCGAGCAAATCAGCACAGCTCTGCACGGCCTTATAAACGTCGAATCCCGAAACCGAACGCGCCGATCCCGTGGCCATGCCCTCACTGCGGGTCAGCACCACGGCCGGACGGTAATACTGCTCGGTCAGACGCGAAGCCACGATACCGATGACGCCCTTGTGCCAGGCCTCGTTGTAAATAACTAAAGCCCTCTGGTCGTCAAGGTCGGGCAATCCGGCCACCATATCCATGGCCTGCTCCGTCATCTGCTTGTCCAGGTCCTTGCGGGCCTCGTTGTAGAGATTAATGCGGTTGGCCTTTTCAAGAGCTTCGGCATAGTCTTTCTCTACCAGTAACTCCACGGCTTCCTTTCCGTTCTGCATACGGCCCGAAGCATTGATGCGCGGACCGATTTTAAAGATGATGTCGTTCATGCTCAACTCATGGCCCGAAAGGCCGCAAACCTCAATCATGGCCTGCAGGCCGATAGACGGGTTGGCATTCAGACAGCGCAGGCCGTGGTAGGCCAACACGCGGTTTTCGCCCATGATGGGCACGAGATCGGCCGCAATGCTCACGGCGCACAAATCAAGCAGCGGCACAAGTTTGTTAAACTCAATACCGTTGCTGGCGGCAAAAGCCTGCATAAACTTAAAGCCTACGCCACAACCCGAAAGATGGGTATAGGGATAATGGTTGTCCTGACGCTTGGGATTGAGAATGGCCACGGCGGGCGGCAGTTCATCATCGGGCACATGATGGTCGCAGATGATGAAATCAACTCCGCACTCGCGGGCATAAGCAATCTCGTCAACGGCCTTGATGCCGCAGTCCAGCACAATAATCAGCTTCACGCCCGTTTCGGCTGCATAGTCCACGCCCTTGCGCGACACGCCATATCCCTCATCATAACGGTCGGGGATGTAGTAGTCAATATTGGAATAATACTGACGCAGGAACTTATAGACCAGCGCTACGGCCGTACAGCCGTCCACGTCGTAGTCGCCATAGACCATGATGCGCTCCTTGCGCCCCATAGCCTTGTTAAGGCGGTCAACGGCCGCCTGCATATCGTTCATCAGGAACGGATCGTGCAGGTCCGAGAGTTGCGGCCGGAAAAATCGCCTCGCTTCGGCGACGGTGTTCAGGCCGCGGTCCATCAGGAGTTTGCCTAATACGGGATGAATGCCAAGCTGGGATGCCAGGTTCCGCGCCTCAGCCTTTTGCTCGGCTGTAGGGGGCTGGTAAATCCATTTGTAATTCATTATATATGTTCTTTTTTATTTCTTCTTGCTCAGAATGAGACCCTCCCCCCCTGAAGAAGGGAAAAGTGCAGCCTCATCATACGGTATTGGCCTTTCGGGGCGCTCCGCTCACGGTGTATTTCAGCCCCCGCCAACAAGTATGCCCGGCTTCTGCCGGCCAGCGCCCCAAAAGCACGCAACCGGATACGGACATTTTTAGCAAGTAAAGTTACATAATAAATACGACACGGCCCAACCGGATGCATTATTTAATACGCCTTTAACACCCTGAAAAAGGAACGGAAGATGCGGAACTTACCTGCAAAGACTGTCAAAAAAAGATGGGAACTAAAAAGAAAAAGGCGGGAAGTTGTTTTTTTCAAGTCCCACCTTTTTCTTTCTCCGCGCCCGGCCGTCATGAACCGCTCCGTAACAGACATAAAAAAGGCGCGTCACGCTACCGTCCGTACGGAACCGGTAAAGTCACGCGCCCTGCTGTTATGTTTTCCCGCCCCATGCAGGCGGGAAAACTTAAAGTCTACACTCCTTCGCTTGCCTTAGCACTTGGGGCAGCGGGGTTTGATTTGCTTGAAGAAATCGTTGCCCTTGTCATCCACCAGGATAAAGGCGGGGAAGTCAACCACTTCAATCTTCCAAACGGCCTCCATGCCCAGTTCGGGGAACTCTACGCACTCAATGCTCTTGATGCTCTGCTGCGAAAGGATGGCAGCCGGGCCACCGATAGAGCCGAGGTAGAAACCGCCGTGCTTCTGGCAGGCGTCGGTAACGACCTGCGTACGGTTGCCCTTGGCTATCATGACGAGTGAACCGCCGTGGCTCTGGAAAAGATCAACGTAGGGGTCCATACGGTTGGCCGTAGTCGGGCCCATAGAGCCGCAAGGCATACCGGCAGGCGTCTTGGCCGGTCCGGCATAGAGCACGGGGTGGTTCTTGATGTAGTCAGGCAGGTCCTCACCGCGGTCCAGACGCTCTTTCAGACGGGCGTGGGCAATGTCGCGGGCTACGATGATAGTACCGTTGAGCGATACGCGGGTAGCTACCGGATATTTGGAGAGTTCCTTGCAAACCTCCGTCATGGGCTGGTTGAGGTCGATGCGTACGGCGTCACCCTCGCCGGCCTGGCGCAGAGATTCCGGAATCAGACGGCCGGGGTTGTCATCCATCTTCTCAATCCAGATACCGTCGCTATTAATCTTACACTTGATGTTGCGGTCGGCCGAGCAGCTTACGCCCAGACCTACCGGGCAGGAAGCGCCGTGACGCGGCAAGCGGATGACACGCACGTCGTGTGCAAAATACTTACCGCCGAACTGGGCACCCAAACCGATGTTGTGGGCCTCTTCAAGCAACTGCTTTTCCAGCTCAACGTCGCGGAAGGCGCGACCGGTTTCGTCGCCGGTGGTAGGCAGGTTGTCGTAGTAGTGAGTTGAAGCCAGCTTCACGGTGAGCAGGTTCTTCTCGGCTGAAGTACCACCGATTACAAAGGCAATGTGATAAGGCGGACAGGCTGCCGTTCCGAGTGTTTTCATCTTCTCTACCAGGAAGGGCACGAGAGTCTTGGGATTCAAAATGGCCTTGGTTTCCTGATACAAGTAGGTCTTGTTGGCCGAACCGCCACCCTTGGTCACGCAGAGGAAACGGTATTCCATACCCTCGGTAGCCTCGATGTCAATCTGGGCAGGCAGGTTGCAGCGGGTGTTGACCTCTTCGTACATGGAGAGAGGAGCATTCTGAGAATAGCGCAGGTTTTCCTCGGTATAAGTCTTGTAAACACCTTTGGCAATAGCCTCTTCGTCGCAGTAGCCGGTCCATACCTGCTGGCCCTTTTCGCCGTGTACGATGGCCGTACCGGTATCCTGGCAGATAGGCAACTGGCCTTTGGCGGCTACCTCGGCATTGCGCAGGAAAGTCAGGGCTACGTATTTATCGTTGTCGCTGGCCTCAGGGTCGCTGAGGATTTTGGCTACCTGCTCGTTGTGAGCCGGACGAAGCAGGAACGAAACGTCGCGGAAAGCCTGATTGATCATCCGGGTAAGGCCCTCGGCCTCAACCTTCAATACCGGCTTGCCCTCAAATTCACCTACGGATACATAGTCCTTGGTCAACAAATAATACTCCGTATCGTCCTTTCCAACCTGGAACATGGGCGCATACTTGAATTCGGGTGTTTGTGCCATAATAAGTTATATTTTTAGTATGTTTACTGTAATGATGTGTCGTCGGAATCGTCCTCATCCTCGGGAGCGGGATAGAGGAAATCGTTGTAGGGATACTTCTGCACATGAAGCTGACGGATGCGCTTGTAGAGCAGCTTTTTCAGCGCGTCGATGTTCTGGCGCTTGGCGGCCGAAATAAAGATGCACTCGTCGGAAGTCTTGGCCATCCAGGTACGCTCCAGCTCTTCGAGCGAAATGTTGCGGCGCGTCATGGGCGTGAGGTCGTCCTCGTCCTTCGGCTCCCACTGATAGGCATCAATCTTGTTGAAAATCAGCAGACGCGGCGTCTCGGCGCAGCCCAGGTCGGCCAACGTACGGTTGACCACCTCAATCTGTTCCCCGAAGTCGGGATGCGAAATATCCACTACGTGCAGCAGCAGGTCGGCCTCGCGCACCTCGTCGAGCGTAGACTTGAAGGAGTCGACCAGGTCGGTGGGAATCTTGCGGATGAAGCCGACGGTGTCGCTCAAAAGGAACGGCAGATTTTCAATAATCACCTTGCGCACCGTGGTATCGAGCGTGGCAAACAGCTTGTTCTCGGCCAGCACCTCGGTCTTGGCCAGCAGATTGATGAGCGTGGACTTACCCACGTTGGTATAGCCCACCAACGCCACACGAATGAGGCGCCCGCGGTTTTTGCGCTGCGTCGTCTTCTGGCGGTCGATGTCGGCCAGACGCTGCTTGAGCAGCGACATGCGGTTGAGGATGATACGGCGGTCCATTTCGAGCTGGGTTTCACCCGGACCACGCAGGCCCACCGAGCCCTTTCCGCCACCACTTCCGGAACCGCCACCCTGACGTTCAAGGTGCGTCCAAAGGCGTTGCAGACGCGGCAGCATATAGCGATACTGCGCCAGTTCGACCTGAGTTTTGGCATTGGCCGTCTGGGCACGCATGGCAAAGATGTCGAGAATCAGACTCGTACGGTCCAGAATCTTCACCTTCAGTGCCTGCTCGATATTGCGGAGTTGCTTGGCCGAGAGTTCGTCATCGAAAATAACCATACCCACCTCGCGCTCCTGCTCTTCTTCCTGCTCAATAAAGGCGCGGATTTCCTCCAACTTACCCTTACCGACATAGGTTACTGAACTGGGGCCGTCCATCTTCTGGGTAAAACGCTTGATGGTCACGGCTCCGGCCGTTTCGGCCAGGAATTCCAATTCATCAAGATATTCGGCCGTTTTCTGCTCGTTTTGTGTTTTGGTCACCAGCGCCACCAGCACGGCGGTTTCTGCTTGTGCCTCGGAGATAATAAATTCTTTCATGCAAAAGGATTGCTACTTCGTTACGCAAAGATACTACAAAAAAAAGAATTGGCCTTTGAGGCAGGCTGACAAAAACATAATATAATATGGACAACGTACCTTTCAAAAAAAGAACTACAAGTCTCCCCATTCTGCCCAAGCATGAACCCTATAAAAATGACGGACTTTACTGAAACAATTCATGGAAGTAAAAGAACTCACTTCACTAAATACACTTTGTAAATTTTTAAACCTATTTTTCTATTCATTGGAAACTATTTGGTGTATATTTGTGTACGCATAATCACATTACCATTATCTAAAATCAATATGAAAGCACTAAAGACATGGACCGTGGCGGCACTTTGTTGCATGGCCGCCAACACTTTCGGACAATCACCTTCTTATTCTACCCAAGCCATCACCAAGGACCTGGAATTTTTCAAGGACTGGACCGCATCGCAACTGGCTGATGATTTCAAGAACAAACAGTTGAAGCAGTTTCAAAGCCCGACAATGCGCCAGTTGGCCGAACAGTTGAAAAAAGGAACGTATGAATCACGATATCTGCTCAACAGCTACTCTCCCATACCATCGAACAAGATTTTGGAAGAAAAGCTGAAACTTTACAACGGATACAGCCGTTATGAGAACATCACCGGAGTGTATCTGGAAAAAGGCGAGAATGTAGTGCTGGTAGGCGATTTGCACGGACGCAAAGTGAGTCTGCTTATTGCCGAATGGATGCGCCAGCCGACACCGGGATTCGAACCGACCAAAGACCCTCAGGGCTGGGGACTGAAAAGACAGGAATACCGGCTGCACGAAGGAGTCAATGTAATCAACGTAGAGAAAGCCGGAAATGTGTATATTGACTATTTTGCAGATGATCCGGAAACAGCACCTGCCATCACCATTCATTTCGTAACCGGAAAAGCCAACGGATATTTTGATGCAGAAAAACAGACCAACGAGGATTGGAAAAACCTGCTGGACCATGCGGTAAGTCCGGTTATGGATGTCAAGACACGCTATATGCAACTGGCTTATCCGGTAGAATTTCTGAAAAAGTTCCGTTACGAAGACGGAAAGGAACTGGCTCAGGCCTACGATAAGATTATGGAGCAGCAATATACATTTAATGGTGCCATCAAATACAACCGCATCCCCCCCAAACGAATTCTGGCACGCGTAAACTTCAATTACTTTATGTTCCGTGACGGCGACGGGGTTGCTTTTCTCGGCAACGAGGGTACTATGAAATCGGCTCTCGGACCGGATATTTATACCGACTGGGGAGTGAATCACGAAATAGGTCACGTCATGCAGATGAGTCCACAATTGACCTGGGGAGGCATGACCGAAGTAAGCAACAATCTGTTCACCATGTATGTGGCACGAAAGGCAGGACAGCCCAGCCGACTAAGCAAAAGTAAAAACTACGAAAAGGCCCGCGAGATATTCATTGATGCCGAAAAGAAACCATTCATCATGAACGCCGGCGGACCATTTGAAAAACTGGTACCCTTCTGGCAACTGTATCTGTATGCTGAAGAGAAAGGTTATCCGGATTTCTATGCCGACCTTATGGAACACATGCGCAACAACCCGGACAAAGGAAAAGGTGACGCTTCCATCAACAACATGTATGAGTTCATCAAGGTTTCGTGTGATCTGCTACAAACAGATCTGACTGATTTCTTTGAGAAATGGGGATTCTTCGTAACCGGTACTTACGACATCGGAGACTATGCCAACTATCATTTTGTGGTTACCGACAAAATGGTACAGGAAACGAAAGACTATATTGCCGGAAAGAAATATGCCAAACCAACCAAAGACATCACCCTACTGACGGACTAGGCAGAAAAAGGGAACAGCCTGCTTCCGAATTTCGGGGACAGGCTGTTTCTTTCTGAATTGGAATCCTGAAAATCAGCATCGGAAAAACTCGGAAAGAATACAAAAGAATTGATTAATCATAAAATCCTATGATCATGAAAAAATGGTTACTCACTATGGGAGTATTGCTGGGAATAGCAGGCGGACCGGCAGTAGCAGAAACATGGCCGCTGCGCATTAACATATGGAACGTCTGCCCGGCTTCATACCCGTCTTATCAGGTACATGACAATTACTTCATCAACATAAAACAAGACTCCATCGACATGAGCCTGCCCTACATGGGAAGAGTATACCAGTTAGCCTATGGCAGCCGCGACGGGCTCACCTTCAAGGCTCCGCTGCAAAATATGGAGAAAAACACGGATAAGAAAAAGCGTACCACGCTGCGCTTTACCGTAGACAACGAAGGTATTCACTATCGTTTCCGCATACAACTCAACGAACAGGGAACGGCACGCATCAGTTTACAACCGTCCAACGCACAAAGCATACAGTACGACGGCGATATCGTTGGAAAATAATTTATAAGAGTACCATCGGAATCTTTCCTGATTCGCAAAAAAGAGAGCCCCGAACATCAAATGGTTCGGGGCTCTCTTTCATATTATAGGTTATAGAAAAATCCCTTAATCAATCGTGATCTTATTGATTCTCTCCGTTGTTACGATGACGGTTCTGGCGTTCCGGACGCGGACGACGGGCCGGACGTTCCTCATAGCCTTCGGGTTTTTCTTCCAACACTTTATGAGAAAGTCTGAATTTACCGGTCTTCTCGTCGATTTCCAACAGTTTTACCTTGATGCTGTCGCCTTCTTTGATGCCGGACTCCTCTACGGTCTCAAGGCGCTTCCAGGCAATCTCGCTGATGTGCAGCAAGCCCTCCTTGCCCGGCATGAACTCTACGAAGCATCCGTAAGGCATGATGCTGATAACCTTGGCATCATAAACCTCGCCAACCTCGGGCACGGCTACAATGGCACGAATCTTGGCCAAAGCAGCATCGATGCTCTCCTTGTTCGGACCGCTCACCTGCACCTTGCCTACGCCGTCTTCCTCGTCGATGGTGATGGTGGCTCCGGTATCCTCCTGCATGCCCTGGATAATTTTTCCGCCCGGACCGATAACGGCACCGATGAATTCCTTAGGAATCGTAAACTGCTCGATACGTGGAACCTGCGGCTTGAAGTCAGCACGTGGCTCGGCAATAGTCTCGGTCAGTTTGCCCAAAATATATTCACGGCCCTGCTTGGCCTGCATCAAGGCTTTCTCCAGGATTTCATAAGAAAGGCCGTCGCACTTGATGTCCATCTGGGTGGCAGTCAAACCTTTGGCTGTACCGGTGGTCTTAAAGTCCATATCTCCCAAGTGGTCCTCATCACCCAAGATATCGGAAAGAATAGCATATTTGTCTTCACCCGGATTTTTAATCAATCCCATGGCAATACCTGAAACGGGAGCCTTGATGGGCACACCGGCATCCATCAATGAAAGGGTTCCGGCACAAACCGTTGCCATCGATGACGAACCGTTACTCTCCAAGATATCACTTACCACGCGCACCGTATAAGGGAAGTCAGCAGGAATCTGACCTTTCAGGGCACGCCATGCCAAATGTCCGTGACCGATTTCACGGCGACCTACACCACGCTGGGCCTTGGCCTCACCGGTAGAGAACGGCGGGAAATTATAATGCAACAAGAACTTCATATAGCTCTTGTCCAGAACATCATCCACAATTTTTTCATCCAATTTGGTTCCCAATGTCGTAGTAGCCAAAGCCTGAGTTTCGCCACGGGTAAATATGGCTGAACCATGAGGACAAGGCAGTGGATCTACCTCACACCAGATGGGGCGGATTTCGGTAGTCTTACGACCATCGAGACGTTTGCCCTCATCCAGAATGCAACGACGCATAGCGTCGCGCTCAACATCGCCATAGTAGCGATCAATCAAGGCATTTTTCTCTTCCAGTTCCTCGGGCGTCAACTCTGGATGTGCTTCAGCATAGGCAGCCTTGAAATCCTCGCGAATCTGAGTAAAGGCATCTTCACGCTGATGCTTGTCGTGATCGCCAGCCTCAGAAATAGCATAAGCTTTCGGATAGCAAACATCCTTAACCTGCTGACGAAGTTCCTCATCATTAACCTCATGACAATATTCACGCTTAACGTCAGTACCGAGTTCCTTCATCAGCTCCTTCTGCAACTGACACATCGGTTTGATAGCCTCATGAGCAGCCTTGAGCGCACCCAGCAGGTCCTGCTCGCTCACTTCGTCCATCTCACCCTCCACCATCATGATATTCTCCTCAGTGGCACCTACCATGATATCCATATCAGCCTCCTTAAGTTGCTCAAATGTAGGGTTAATAACATATTCGCCATTAATACGACCCACACGAACCTCTGAAATAGGACCATCGAAAGGTATGTCAGAGCAAGCCAGCGCTGCAGAAGCTGCAAAACCAGCCAAAGCGTCAGGCATATCTACACCGTCGGCAGAGAAAAGGGTAATATTGACGAACACTTCAGCGTGATAATCGCTCGGGAATAAAGGACGCAAAGCACGATCGACGAGACGTGATGTCAAGATTTCATAATCAGAAGCACGACCTTCACGTTTGGTAAATCCTCCCGGAAAACGTCCGGCAGCAGAATACTTTTCCTTATAGTCGCACTGAAGCGGCATGAAATCGGTGCCCGGAACGGCATCCTTGGCACCACACACCGTAGCCAACAACATCGTGTTGTTCATACGGAGCATGACAGCGCCGTCAGCCTGTTTAGCCAACTTGCCAGTTTCGATGCTGATAGTACGTCCATCAGGCAGGGAAACAGTTTTTGTAATCACGTTCATCTTAAAAATTGCGTTTTTATTTAATTCAAATCCAAAATATCGCACAAAGTTAACCATTTTTTTTGGCTTCTATCGTCTTTCCTTTTTTTATTCATCAAAAAAAACGCAAAAAAATGATTTTCAGTATTAAAATGTCATACCACTTCCATCCCCACTGCATACCATAAGATTACCACTACCAGCAACTGAAACAACCACACTGAAGGCACACCATACTTAAATTTTTTATGCAGCGTTTTATGCCGGAACACCCACATGGCCACCCAAGCTCCCAAACTGCCGCCATGCCAGACCAAACACCACAAACGAGACTCCGGTACGCGCCGCCTTCCAGATCGGGCACAATACTTGTCGAAGCCAAACACGCAAAATGTCCAAACATTTACCCCCAACCAATAATAAAAAATAAACCTTGCCATCAGTTCTCCTTTAATTAAACAAAAGTACATAAAGGAAGGCACGAAGACCAAAAAACATCCGACTTCCTACCAACAACATGCCGCATACTTACGCAACAAAAAGGACTGCAAACAAATCAACCCCTGCCTTAACTCATTTTTTCCTCACATACACAAAAAAAGAGCGGAGCAAACTGTCTTAGCTTGCTCCGCTCTGCTTTCTTTTAAAAGTGGCGGCTACCTACTCTCCCGTCTTGTGGACAGTACCATCGGCGCTATCGGGCTTAACTGCTCTGTTCGGAATGGGAAGAGGTGGAACCCCGACGCTATAACCACCTGAAATGGGGGACATATTGTCTTTTTTCACTAACTCCTCTCAGGTATCTACAACCTAAAGTACTTGCGCTTTGGCGATAATTTGAAGTTTCGGGCAATTAGTAGTGCTCGGCTTTGACGTCACCGTCTTTACACCTGCACCCTATCTACGTCATCGTCTTTGACGACCCTCTAAGGAAATCTCATCTTGTGGCCGGCTTCGCACTTAGATGCTTTCAGCGCTTATCCGATCCCGACGCGGATACCCGGCAATGCACCTGGCGGCACAACCGGTAAACCGGAGGTCAGTCCAACACGGTCCTCTCGTACTAGTGTCAGAGCCACGCAAATTTCCTACGCCCACGATAGATAGAGACCGAACTGTCTCACGACGTTCTGAACCCAGCTCGCGTGCCACTTTA
>ERZ779865.36-NODE-36-length-120280-cov-6.365382_pt1 | contig 120280 bp, 101 predicted proteins | sample MGYA00433088_ERZ779865 | MGnify/ENA primary metagenome ERZ779865 (study PRJEB29588, sample SAMEA2151703) | human gut metagenome | biome: human gut; feature: human-associated habitat; material: faeces | place: Denmark | collected 2008/2010 ... | reverse complement strand
TGAGAAATGCTAAAGCTGATAATCAATGGATTAGTGAAATTATACAGCTAAAAAATAACTAAAAATTTTTTTTGGCTATCAAACTTGGGTTAAGAATCTTTTTCATGTAATCTAAATACCTGAGAAAATTTCCATTATAGAATTCTTTACGTATGCTTGGTTGGTGTGGAAATGGGAAAATAGGACGGTGTAGAATATTCTGAATGGGGGAATTATAATGAAATCCACAGTCGTTATAATTCCAATAGTCACGAACTTTTTCATTTGAGTTAGTAAGAAGCTTTAGAACAGGCTCTCCAAGTGTTATTATTGGACATTCTTCAAAGTCAGATAATTCAGATTCTAATAATTTAAGATTAGGTTCCAAATGACGCTTTAATACATCCAGATTATCTGCGGGTGGAAATGTATAGAAGTATTTATAAATATTCGTAGCATATATATTGTCTAAAGACAAATCAAGTCCAACACAAATTTTTTCAATATATTTTCTTAATGGACTTTTATTATTATCGAGATTGAGTGCATACTGAATTTTACTACGTTGTTTTATATTTCTGATTGTAGGATCTTGCCCAAGAATAATCAGCTTAATTGTTTTCTTACCGCAGAAGGGTGGAATCGGAGCGAGTGAATAATCAATCAAATTTGATGATTCTTGAGGTAAACTATCACGTATAGCTATAACTTTTTCTATAATATCCATGGCCATTTTGATAAATGAAACTTTTTAATTCCCGAAATTAGAAAAAACAAAGTATTAATTGAAATGTAAGTCAATAAAATACTAGAGAATTTCCGTATTTTCATTTGCTGAACAGAGGGGAAATAAAATTAATTCTTTTCCCTTTATTCGGCTTAATTTTAATTAACGTATATATGAATATGGGAGTAAGGTAAAACTATTGAGAGAGTACACAAGATGCACAAAAAATGGCGAAAAAGGATTAGCAACAATTATCAACGATACTTGAGCAACAAAAAAGGCGCCCGTAAAGAGCGCCATATATATTGTACATTATTTCCCCACACAAAAGTGCTTGAATATATTTCCTAATACTTCATCTGTTGTGACATCACCTACGATGTCGGAGAGATGGAAAATACATTCTCGAAGATCTTGAGAGATAAAGTCTCCTGAGAGATCGTTGTTTAATCCGTCTTGTACGCGATGGATGGCATCCAATGCATGGCTGAGCGCTTCGTAGTGCCGCACGTTGCTGACCACAACATCGTTTTGTGAGAGTGCCGGAATTTGAGCCGATTCGACAAGCATGGATTGGAGCTCATTGATTCCTTGCTTTTGTTTGGCCGATATCGGGATGGTCTTTGTCTGCTTCGGGAAGCCTGACAGATCAATCGGAATGTTTTCTGCCATGTCTGATTTGTTGAGTACCAAAATGAGCTGCTTGTCTTGGCATAATGGCAGGATCTTTCCGGATAACTGGGTGATTTGCTGTGAAGCTTCCGATAAATCAATAACCCAAAGAACAATGTCTGCCTGTTCCAGTTTCTGGAAGGTGCGTTCGATTCCCAGGTTTTCGATGGTGTCGTGTGTATCACGGATACCAGCGGTGTCGATAAAGCGGAATTGTAGTCCCTGGATGTACATCGTGTCTTCAATCACGTCGCGTGTGGTTCCGTGAATGTCGCTAACAATGGCCTTTTCTTCGTTCAGCAGGGCATTGAGCAGCGTTGACTTTCCGGCATTGGTTTCACCGATGATGGCGACAGGAATACCGTTCTTGATGGCATTCCCCACTTTGAACGAATGAACAAGGTGTGAAATGACCTGCTCGATTTGTACGGCAAGTTCTTTCAGCTCGGACCGGTCGGCAAATTCCAGCTCTTCGTGATCAGCGAAATCAAGTTCGAGTTCCATCAGTGAAGTTATGTGCAGGAGTTTGGCACGCAGCTCTTTTAATTCCTGACTGAATCCGCCGCGCATCTGACTCAGGGCGAGCCGGTGCTGACCAGCTGATGTGGAGGCAATCAGATCGGCTACGGCTTCGGCCTGACTCAGGTCCATTTTCCCGTTCATGAATGCCCGTTGTGTGAATTCTCCCGGCTTTGCCAGGCGGCAACCTGTAGCAACCAGCAGTTGCAAGATACGTTGCTGGATATATACTGAACCGTGACACGTGATTTCGACTGTGTCTTCGCCGGTGAATGAATGTGGGGCACGAAACAAAGCCATCATGACATCATCGACAGCCTCACCCTTTTCTACAATGGTTCCGTAGGTGAGCGAATAGGCCGGCTGCAGTGCGAGCGATTTTCCTGCCTTCCGGGGTTGAAAGATCCGGTCGCAAAGCGAAATGGCTTCCTTTCCGGAGATACGGATGACGGCAATGCCTCCCACACCGGGAGCCGTCGAGATGGCACAGATGGTTTCGTTTGTCATAGGAGTGATGTTTAATTATACGGTTATCAATTCATATTCCTGAGTTCCGATACCGATCTTCTCGGCATGTTCCAGACCTGCCTGCCAGTTTGTATCTGGATGGATGATGTGGAACTTGTCGGCTCCTTCCAAATGTTCGTGCGGATGTTTCTTCGACAAGCAGTTGTCTGTTTGCAAGGTCGGTGCATTGATGACCAGGTCGGCACAAGCCTTGTCGAGTGCAACTGGGTCGAACGAAGCGGCAATACCCAAATCAGGTACGATGGCAGCATCGTTGTGGTTCCAGCAGTCGCATTCCGGTGATACATTCATGATGAAGCTGATGTGGAAGTTCGGTTTGTCGAGCAACACAGCCTTGGTGTATTCTGCGATTTTGCAGTTCAGGTTCTCGGATGTATCCAAAGAAGCCAGTACAGCACCGTCGTATTGGCAAAGAGCCACACACTGTCCGCAACCCACACACTTGTTATAGTCGATGACAGCCTTGCGGTTCTCGTCGAGGTGGATGGCTTCGTGGCGACAATGTTTAACGCAGATATTACAGCCTTTGCAGTGGTCACGGTCTATTTTCGGTTGAGAAGCTCCGTGCAGTTCCAGCTTGCCGGCTACACTGGCGCAACCCATACCCAGGTTCTTCAACGCGCCGCCAAAGCCCGTCTGTTCGTGTCCTTTGAAGTGATTCATCGTGATGATGACGTCGGCATCGGCAATGGCCGAACCGATTTTAGGCGCCTTGCAATATTCGCCGTTGATTTCGATCTCGCGGCATTCAGTACCTTTCAGTCCGTCGGCGATGATGACATCACATTGGGCAGAAATCGGGTTGAATCCGTTTTCCATCGCGCTTTTCAGGTGATCCACAGCGTTGGCACGACGGCCAGAATAGAGTGTATTGCAATCGGTCAGGAACGGTTTTCCGCCCAACTCGCGGATGATATTCGCCATACGTGCAGCGTAGTTCGGGCGGATATAAGCCAGGTTGCCCGGTTCGCCAAAATGAATTTTAATCGCTACAAACTGTTTCTGAAAGTCGATGCCTGCAATGCCGGCACGCTTGACAACACGCTCCATCTTGTCGAGCAAGTTACTGGACGGCGTTGTTCTCAGATTAGTAAAATAAACTTTTGAAGGTTCCATATTTCTTTATTGGTTTTGCCAGCAAAGGTAACAATTTTTTTCGGGGGCAGCGTCAATCAGCCTATGCAATATTGCGTGGCGTACAGGCTTCATTTCAATTGAGTATCGGAGGGATGTTTTGCCTGAAGGGACGATTCCATTCTCCTACATTTGATAGATGCAGCTTGCGCCTATCAAATGTAGCACTTTTTTTGTCATAAGTAAACATCATCTGACAAAAAATATCTTATTATTGTTTCAAGTCGTATAACACAGACAAAAATATATCTATTTTTGATAGATGTAGCTTGTATCTATCAAATATAGCCTGTTTTTTGTCAGAATTAATCATAATCTAACAAAATAACTGCTTTTTTGATGTGCCGGAAAGGGCAGGCAAATAGGAGATGGCCGAAGATGAAAAGGGCGTAACGAGTTTGTTTTCATTACGCCCCTTTGTGAAGTAGATTTATTTCTTCAGGCTATGCTGATAGAGGATTTTCCCCTTACTGTTATAGAGGAAGAAGGTCAGTTCGTTGTCGTTGAGCGAGAAGAGAGTGAAACCAGCTTCCGGGCTGCAGAATTGTGTGCCCTCGGTTTGATTCACCTTGCGTGCCAACGAGCCGGAACTGTTGACGAGATATTCCACTTTACTGTCTGCCCGCTTGATATGCTGGAAATTGTGGATGTGCCCACAAAGGTACATATCGACACCATACTTCTCGAGCAACGGCTTGACACGCTCCTGCATATCCTTGCGCTCGGTATCTGATTTGCTTGTATCGGCAAAGATCGGATGATGACCTACAACCAGTTTCCATTTAGCTTTGGACGCAGCCAGCGCTTTCTCCAGCCACTTGAGCTGATCGTCAATGCTCTGTTTGCCGGCATCGGCATATTTCTCCGAATTCTTCCGGTATTTCTCGATGAGCGGTGGCGTATCGAGGAAGAAAATCTCTAACGATTCGTTTTCTCCTGCTTCGAACACTTTGCTGTAATAACGTGCCGGAGCGATCCAGCGGCGGCTGACCTTGCTGTAATCCTGCACAGCTTGAGTATTGCCACGGTATTCATGATTTCCGTTGATCGCAAACCAGTCGAGCATCAGTTCCGGATGGCTGTAGATCAACTCATAGTTGGTCATCCAAAGCGGATCCTGCGTGCTGGCCACTCCGTTGAAGTGGTGCGTATCACCGGCAGCTACCACGAACTCCAGGTCAATCTTTTCGGCCAGGTTACCCATCAGCTCGGCAATCGGCTTCTGTTCGTAATATCCGTTTCGCCCCAAGTCGCTCACCAGATAGAAGTTGAGATTGTCTTCCGGGATATTCGGGACATCGAAAGAAGCGTTGCCGGGCAATAGGGTAGCGGCTTTGTCCGCCTTGTCTGAAAGTTTTTCCTCTTTCCGGTCCACCGACCCTTGGGAACAGCTTCCCAGGGCAGTGGTGGCGAAAAGAGCTGTCAATGCTTGTAAGTAAGTTCTTCTGTTCATCTTGTTTTCTGTTTAATTAGTTGGCACCGAAAGCTCCGAACTGAGCTTGAACGGCCGGAGAGGTATAACTCTTTCCATTTACATTCAGTCCGTTGCTGCCGAACAAAGGAGTAGCAAACGCATCACTGCCTGCATAAGCTCCGCTCAAGACCGGAGAGCCGGCGTTGACATGGAAATCCCAGGCTGAATCATAGCTGTAACTAGTCAGAGCCACCTGATTGATATCGAAGTTAACGAACTGCGGATCTTTCAGATCATCTTCCGTAGCGATCACACTGTTTACATCTACCACACCTTGGTTGTAATCTTCGTGTTCGTAGTTATAACCGGCCCAGGCATACGCAACACCACTTTCTTCTTCGAAGATGATGTCGCTCTTCTGGCTGCCAGAAGCATAGAAGTTGTAATCGATCACGGATGCATCTGCATATCCTTCTTCCGGATCATTCGGAATATTGAAGCTCGGAGTCATGGCACGGAACTTACAGTTGACGATCAGGTTGTTGAATACATTGGCCAATGCATTCTTCTCAACGTAGATACAACCGCCTTTTTCGCCGTCACGACGCCAACCGGCATTGATGATGGTGTTGTTGTAAGCCTGGATTTTAGCCTGGCCACGGTTTTCGCTCTGACCAGAACTTGACAGTTTCAAGCCGTTTGTATTCGGGCTGAACATGATGTTGTTGGCAACGTCGACTTGGCAACCAGCCTTTACGTTGACTGCTTCAGCTCCGTCATATCCATTGGCCGCAAAGATGTTGTTGGCAATGATAGCTTGTCCGCCCATCAGATAGATACCATCCGACCAACCGTTGCGGATGATAGAGTTGGTGATGACATATTTTCCGTTGATGTTGTTGGTCGTGATCTGTGGATAAGCATCATCACCTGCGGTATAAACACCGTTGGTTGCAGCCGGAGAACCTTCGATAACTTGTCCGCCAGTGTACTCGATGATGGTATGGTCGATCAACATTTCGGCACAAGTATTAGAGGCTACGATACCACCCCATAAACCGGCGAATGTATTGGCTTCGGTACGGTCTTCTTCAGCCACTGTCAGGCGAACCGGATTTTCAGCTGTTCCTTCGCAATATAAGTTTCCGTCAACTGTAAATTCGATCGGAGCATGATTGGCACCTACACCAGCATCGTCGAAGATTACTTGTACACCTTCTTCGATTGTCAGACTTTCGCCTTCAGGCACGACGATGTGTCCGGAGACTTTTATCACGCTGTTTGCTTCCCATACACCAGAAACATCACCTTCAACTGTTTCATCTGTAGGATTTTCAGTATCCGGTTCTTCGGTATCCGGGTTATTGTTGTCCGGATTCACTGGGTCGTCTTCACTACAAGCTACTAAAGTCATTGAAGCGATAGCAGCGCTAATCAAATAAGCATTCCATTTCATGATTGTAGATAATTAATTGTTGTTATTATTTTCTTTCGTTCTTAAAGTTTGAATCTGATACCAAGCATAAACGACTGTCCGTGCCATTCTTTCCGTTCGATAACATTTCCGTCATGGCGTTCAGACTCGACGCTGTCTGTATGCGGTCCGTTCTGGATGAAACGAAGCAATGGTATATCCAGTAAGTTGGAAGCCTTGGCAAAGATGCTGATGCCATTCTTGAAGCTTTTCTCAACCGATGCGTCCAGTTGTGAATAGCCGGCTTCCCAGATATCGTCGTTATACCAGTTGGAAATATCGCTCAACCGTTTTCCGGTGTAACTAAAAGCCAACTGACCTTCCCATTGGTATTTGGTCTCTTTGAACAAGAGTGACAAATTCGCCACATGAGCAGCCTGGCCGAACAACGGACGGCTTTGCTTGACTGAGGTTACTTCCGAGCCATCCATGATCCGTTTGTCGGTGGTTACTTCAGAGTGCGTGTAAGTATAATTGGCTTTCACACCGAACCAGTTGAAGTATTTCATAATGTCGATTTCAACACCCAGATTAGTAGCATCACCGAAGTTCATCGGTTTGTAGTATGTATCCTGACCTTCGTTCAGCAAGCCATATTCGATCGGGTCATTGAGTTTTTTATAGAACAAGCCTACCATGAACTGTTCGGATGATTTTGGGAAGAACTCATAACGCAGGTCGATGTTGTCGGCTACGGTATGTTTCAGGTCCGGATTACCTTTTTCCTTGTAGTCCTCGTTAATGATGCTGTACGGAACAATCTCGAAGAAACTCGGACGATTGATGGAGCGGGCATACGAGAAACGCAGGTTGGCGTTCTGATGTACATTGTATTTGGCATGGAAGCTGGGCAATACGTCGGTGTATTTCTGGTTGCCTTCCGGATCAACATCGCGGGCAAACTTCAGGACGTATCCTTGATCGGTATGTTCCACACGCACACCTCCGATAAATTCCCACTTGTTCCAGGTGTATTTTGCCATACCGTATCCGGCACCGATTCTTTCGGTCGCATCATAGTTCAGCGGGTCTCCGATATTACCATATTTACGCGGAGTAAGCTGTATCTCGTCGAAGTTATACCAATCCTGGTTGATGTATTGCGGATCTTTAGAGCCGGTAGCCGAATCGAATGTGTATTCATTGAAGAAGCTGTCACGCTTTTTATCACGATACATACCTCCGGCAGAGAAATCGAATGCTGAACCGTTGTCGAGCTTCAGCTTATAAGATAAATCGATGTATCCGGCTTTATCTTTATCGGAGTTGTGCTCCCAGCGACGGATCGCAGCGCCTGAAGTCTGGATGTGCGAACCTAACATATAGATCTCGGCATTATCGGGTGTTTCACTGAAAGCCTTTGATACGACAGCCGACCAGTTCAGTTTCAGGACTCCGTCTTCCAGGAAGAGATGTTCGCCTTTCAGAGTCGAGTTGATGATGTACTGTCGCTCCCATTTCATGCGGATGGCTCGTTCCTTTTCATCTTCTCCGTCGCGTACTTCGGCTTCCCGCATATCCATATATCCGTTATACCAGGTCAGTTTATGATTCGGATTGATATGATAGTCGAATTTGGCGTGTGCACCGATACGTGTCTGTTGTGATGAGTAGTTACGATCTTCGATACCGTTGTGTGTCGTTCCCGGCTGATAATAAATCTGGCTTTCCTTACCGCGGTAGGTATTCAGATAGCTGGCAGCCAGCATAACACCCAATTTATTCTCGAAGAAGCGGTCGCCATACGAGAAACCTCCAGTAATGTCGGGCATCGGCTTCTTCCATTTCATGTGCAGATTGGATGCGGTGAAGTCGTTCATGGTTACTTTATAGTCTTCCGGTTTTCCCATCGCTTCATACGGAGACTGTTTCTGGATGGCACCATAATTGAATGACTGGAAATCGCGGCCGAAATACATGGCATTATATCCTGTAGAAAGATTGGCCGTGAGCTGACGTTCGGTAGGTGCATCTTTCATGATCAGATTGACTGCACCTCCAATGCCATCGCCTTCCATATTGGCTGTTAATGATTTGGTTACTTCCAGCCGGTCGAGCATTTCTGAAGGGAAGATATCCAGTGGTACGAATCGGTTCTTATTGTCCGGACTTGGAATCTTCACACCATTGATCAGTGTATAATTATAACGTTTGTCCATACCACGCAGAATGGCATATTGGCCTTCACCACTACTGTTGCGTTCGATCGTTACTCCCGACATACGTTGGATAACATTGGCTACCGTGATATCGGGCGACAGTTCGATGGCTTTGGCGCTCATGACGTTGACTACGTTCATGGCCTGCTTCTCGATACCGCGGGCTCCGGCTTCCGTTCTTCCCGGATTATGGGCAATCACTGTCACGTCTTTCAGTACCTGCGTATCTGAATCCAGATTGAATAAGATTAATTCATTGGAAGAGGCTTTGACCACCTTTTCACTTGTTTTATAACTGATGTAACTACATACAATTGTAATGTTTTTGTTTTCCGGCACATTGTCGATGATGAAAGAACCGTCTAAGCCGGTCGTGGAGCCGATGTTGGGATATTCCTTAATAAAGATGGTGGCTCCGATGAGTTCTTCTCCTGTCTTGGCGTCTTTTACTTTTCCTTTGTAAACCGAGGCGCCTGCTTCTGTAGCTGCTAAGATGATGCATGCGAATGTAACAACCAATAGTCTCATTGCTTTATTTTATTTTACGGCGCAAAAGTATTGTGTTGGTGTAACACTTTATTTTCAGATGTGCTACAAAACTGTTTCCGGGTTGTTACAATTAGGTTAAAAGCTTGTGAAGGGTATTATCGTATGGCTACAAAATTTTCGCTGAGACTCATTGAGATCGTCGTAGAGCTACAAAAGTTCCGCTGAGGCTCATTGAGATCGTCGTAGAGCCACAAAAGCTCCGCTGAGGCTCATTGAGATCGTCGTATGGCTGCAAAAGTTCCGCTGAGGCTCATTGAGATCGTCGTATGGCTGCAAAAGTTCCGCTGGGGCTCATAGAGATCATCGTAGGGCTACAAAAGTTTTGCAGACTTTCCTTCCAATTGAGATTTTATGTATGCCATGATTTCGGTTTCCTGATCCGGATGAAACCAGACAATATCCGGATTCCGTTTAAACCACGTCATTTGCTTGCGGGCATAAACCCGGCTGTTGCGTTTAATTTTCTCGATGGCAAAGTCGAGAGGCCATTCGCCGTCAAAGTAGTGGAAGAGTTCTTTGTAACCAACCGTATTCAGCGAGTTCAGATGGCGGAACGGATATACGCGGCGTGCTTCTTCCAATAAGCCGTCGGCCATCATCTGATCGACCCGTTGGTTGATACGTTCACACAGTTCTTCCCGTTCGCGTTTCAATCCGATCTGGATAATCCGGAACGGTCGTTCTTTATGCTGGCGGGTACGATATGAAGAGTAGGGAAGTCCGGTTTGCCGGCAAATCTCAACGGCATGGATAACCCGTTTGTAATTGTTCCGGTCTACTTCCTCGTAATGAACCGGATCAGCCATTTTCAGTTCTTCCAATAATGGAGCCAGGCCGTTCTGCTCATAATCCTGCCATACGGCTTCCCGTATTTCAGGTAAAACGGTGGGAATATCATCAATCCCTTTGGTGACGGCATCAATATACATCATGCTGCCGCCTGTCATAACTGCTACCGGATTCGTCTGAAAAAGCTGGTTGAGTAAGGATAAGACATCTTCTTCGAACTGGCTGGCACTGTAATAGTCGGTGAGTGCAAGTGTACCAACCAGATAATGTTTGACGCGCGCCATCTGGGCAGCCGTTGGAGCTGCCGTACCAATGGGCAGGTCTTTATAGAGCTGGCGGGAGTCGGACGAGATAATCGGCGAGCCGAAATGTTCGGCCACCCGAAGGCTCAGCTCTGTCTTTCCGACTCCTGTCGGCCCTAAGAGGATGATCAGGGAATTCATAGACGAATCAGTATCTGTCGTCGTCATACGGATTATCTATTATGCTGTCATCCAGACCTTCAAATCCGTTTCTGTCGAGTTCGTCCATGTCATATTCTGAATCTCCGTAAAAGTCTTCGCCAACGTCGGTCGATGCGTTCATCTTGTTGTCGAACTCGTCGATCGGCATGATCTGTACTGGAGGTTCACCTTTTGATTTGGTACAAACAGCTTCTTTCAGGTGTTTGTTCGGAATTATTTCTCTCAGTTCCATGAAAAAGGCTCTTTCGGTCATGTAGTCGAATACATAGAGAAGTTTTTGGTGTTCTTCTTCGAGCAATTCGTCCAAATGCGTATCTTCCATTATATAATTGTCAACATCTGAAGATGTGTCCATTTCTACCAAGGTAACTTCGGTCTTTTTGCTCCAGTCATCCTCACAAATGAAAAAAGAAGCCATTTGGTCTTTGGTGTAGCCAACTGAATCTAAGATGGCATTATGTAAATCCAGAAACGTTGCTTCTGAATCAATCTGAATCTCCCGTTTGAAGTCGTCCACCTCATCTGATAAAAGTAGGAATCTAAATACCATAGTTGTTTTGTTTTTTATGTTGGCTCAAAGATAGTAAATTTTTAATAAGAAATATAGGTGTGATAAATAAAAAAGTCCTGCTTGTTGGGCAGGACTTTTGAATACAACTATTTATGAATTACATTTCGTCGATAGAACCACGAACAATACCTCGTTTGGAAGATTTGATAAAGTTGAGGATCAAATCACGCTCTTCGCTGGGCTCGTATTCTGTCTCAATTGCTTTAAGTGCATCCGAGTTGTTCAGTCCGCGGGTGTATAATGTACGATAGAGATCTTGGATCAGATATACTTGCTGATTGGTAAAACCTCTGCGGCGAAGTCCTACAATATTGATTCCGCAATAGACAATCGGGTCACGGCCGATCAGCGTATAAGGCGGAATATCTTTTCCTATGCGTGAACCTCCCTGAATCATGACATGCTTTGAGATACGGGAAAACTGGTGAACCAAGGTTCCGCCACTGACGATGGCATAATCATCAATATCCACTTCGCCCGCAATCTGCGATGCATTGCCGATGATGACGTGGTCTCTGACAACACAGTCGTGGGCAACATGCGAATAGGCCATGATCAGACAGTCATTTCCGACGATTGTCTTTCCCTTCGAAGCCGTTCCGCGGTTCACGGTTACACATTCACGAATAGTCGTGTTGTTTCCAATCTCGGCGGTGGTGATTTCTCCTCTGAACTTTAAGTCCTGAGGAATTCCGGCTATGACAGCTCCCGGGAAAATCTGGCAGTTATTGCCGATGCGTGCGCCATTGAGAATTACGGCATGCGGGAATATATGACAATTGTCTCCGATGACAACATCTTTCTCTATCACGGCAAAAGGATCAATCTGGACATTCTCGCCAATTGTCGCTCCGGGATCAACTACTGCTAATGGTGAAATATTCATCTTGTACTATAAGTTATTTGTTCTTAATGATCTGAGCCATGAATTCGGCTTCACTGACCAGCTTATCACCTACAAAGACATATCCTTTCATGGTCGATATTCCTCGACGGATCGGAGCCAATAATTCCAGACGCAAGATTAATGTATCACCCGGAACTACTTTCTGGCGGAACTTGACGCCGTCTATCTTCATGAAATAAGTCGAATACCGTTCCGGTTCGTCTACTGTGTTCAGTACCAGCAGACCGCCTGTCTGTGCCATCGCTTCAACCTGCAGAACACCTGGCATAACGGGTTCTTGTGGGAAGTGTCCCTGGAAGAACGGTTCGTTGGATGTGATATTCTTTACACCGACGATGTAGTTCTTACCCAGTTCGATGATCTTGTCGACCAGCAGGAACGGATAGCGGTGCGGCAACAGTTCACGGATGCGGTTGATATCCATTATCGGTTCAGCATTCGGGTCGTATACAGGTGCCTGCACATCATTCAGCTTGATCTGTTTGCGGATGATACGGGCCAACTTGGCATTGATGCTGTGTCCCGGACGGGTTGCAATCACACGGCCTTTAATGGGTTTACCGATCAATGCCATGTCGCCAATGACATCCAGCAGTTTGTGACGGGCCGGTTCGTTGTCGAACACCAGCGGCTTATGGTTGATGTATCCTAATTCCTGGATATTCTGATGAGGCAGCTGCATCATATCGGCCAATTTGTCGAGAGCTTCCTGAGAAACTTTCTGGTCGTAAATGACAATCGCGTTATCCAAATCTCCGCCTTTTATCAGATTGTTCTGCAAGAGCATTTCAATCTCTCTGACGAAGACAAAGGTACGTGAAGCCGCAATTTCGGTCGGGAATTCATCTACATTGTTCATCGTCGCAAACTGATTGTTCAAGACGGGAGAATCAAAAGAGATCAGGGTATTCACGCAGAAATGATCGTCTGGTAAAAGCATGATGGAAGCTCCGGTTTCTTCATCTTTTACTTCCACCTTATGTTTTACGATGTAAAAGTCTTTAGCCGCATTTTGTTCCTGCAGACCGACTTTCTGTATTTCTTCTACATAATAACGGGCACTTCCGTCGAGGATAGGAAATTCCGGTGCATTGACTTCCATCAGGCAGTTGTCCACGCCCATGGCATACAAAGCTGCCAGTGCATGCTCGATCGTACTGATTTGAACATTATTCTTCCCGATAACAGTTCCACGTTGTGTGTTTACCACATTCTCAGCCACCGCGTCAATAACAGGCTGGTCCGGTAAATCGACACGCTTAATCTTGTATCCGTGGTTTTCAGGTGCTGGATTAAAGGTTACTTGAATATTTAATCCAGAATGTAAACCTTTGCCTTGCAAGCTAAAACTTGCTGCTAATGTATTTTGCTTCAGCATAGTCTTTATTCTTTATTTATTAATTTCTTTAATTCTGCTATTTCCCGTTGTAATTGGCCCATTGTCCGATACATATCCGGCAACCGGTTGAAGATGGCACTCGAGCGCATAAATGCTTTTGCCTGAATAGCCGGGGCTCCTAATACTGTTGTCGGTTCTTTTATATCACTAATAACACCCGATTGCGCACCAAAGTTTACATGGTCTGTAATTTTGATATGTCCTGCCAGACCTACTTGTCCGCCGAACATGCAATGTTTTCCGATTTTGGTAGAGCCTGCAATTCCTACTTGGGCTGCCATTACCGTGTTTTCTCCTACTTCTACATTATGGGCAATTTGGACCAGATTGTCGAGCTTGACTCCTTTGTGGATAATGGTCGAATCCATTACAGCCCGGTCGATCGTCGTGTTTGCTCCAATTTCAACATCATCTTCCAGAATAACATTTCCCAGTTGCGGTATCTTCTTGTAAAGATCTCCTTCGGGGGCGAATCCAAATCCGTCTGATCCGATTACGGAACCCGCATGCAGAATAGCATTGTTACCTACTACACATCCCTCGTAAATGGTTACGTGAGGATATAGAATGCAATTATCACCAATTGTCACATTGTCACCGATATACACATGCGGATAAATCCGGCAGTTCTTTCCGATAGTTGCATGCTGGCCGACATAAGCGAAATGGCCGACATAACAATTTTCTCCGACAGAAGCGCTTGTGGCGATAAAAGCAGAAGAATCGATACCTGTCTGCTGTTTTTGCTTGTGCTGTTCTACGACGTTCAGCAAGACAGCCAGTGCCGTATAAGCATTTTCTACGCGGACCAGTGTGGCAGGAATCTGTCCTGTAGGAGTAAAGTCGTTGTTCACCAAAACAATACTTGCCTTCGTGTTATATATATAGTGTTCATATTTGGGGTTTGCCAGGAAAGTCAGTGTGCCTGGTTTCCCTTCTTCTATCTTCGAAAAGCTTTTCACTTTTACTTCCGGGTCGCCTTCAACGGTCCCGTTTAGAAAGGCTGCGATTTGTTGGGCTGAAAACTCCATTACTTTCAATTCATTTATTTATAACAATGATGCATACAACCAGTCTTTTGTTGCATGGTTGTATGCAAACATCTCAAATTAGTATTTAAATTAAACCTTTCTCTTTTAAATATCCGGCCATTTCCTGTTGAACAGCTTTGGCTGCTTCACGCGAAGCTGCAGCAAAGTTTTCAGTCTTGTCTACATAGATGATGGCTCTTGAAGAATTGACCAGCAGACCGCATTGGTCGTTCATGCCGTATTCAGCTACTTCTTTTAAGCTTCCGCCCTGTGCGCCTACACCCGGAACCAGCAGGAAGTGATTGGGAGCGTATTTACGGATGTCGAGGAACATCTTTCCTTGTGTAGCACCAACCACATACATCATTTGTTCGTCTGACGCCCATTCCTGGGATTTCTTCAGCACCTTTTCGAACAAGCGTTCTCCGTTGGCATCTTCAGTTAATTGGAAATCGTGTGATCCTTTGTTGGATGTCAGAGCCAGCAGGATTACCCAGGCTTCCGGATATATCAGGAAAGGCTTTACGCTGTCTTCTCCCATGTAAGGAGCTACGGTGACTGCATCTACCTTGATGTGGTCAAAGAACGAACGGGCATACATTTCAGATGTGTTGCCGATATCGCCTCGTTTGGCATCCGCAATGATAAACTGGTCGGGATAGTTTTCCCGCAAATATGAAACTGTCTTCTCGAAAGCCATGATGCCTTTCACGCCTAAGCTTTCATAAAAGGCCATATTCGGTTTGTAGGCTACACAATAATCGGCTGTCGCGTCAATAATTGCTTTGTTGAAGGCAAAGATCGGATCTTCTTCCTGCAGCAGGTGTTGCGGGATTTTCTTGATATCCGTATCCAGACCAACACATAAGAACGATTGCTTCTTCTTGATATTTTCGAATAATTGTTGCTTGTTCATTGTTGTAATTTTTTGAATGTGTTATAATTCGGATTCTTTCAGCCTTTCTGCATTTTCAGCTACAATCAGGTGATCAATACAATCCTGGATGTCTCCATCCATAAAGGCGGAAAGATTATAAATCGTATAGTTGATCCGATGGTCGGTAATGCGCCCTTGCGGATAATTATAGGTACGTATTTTAGCAGAACGGTCGCCCGTCGACACCATTGTTTTACGGCGGCTGGCAATGTCGTCGATATATTTCTGGTGTTCCTTGTCATAAATGAATGAACGCAGGCGAGTCAGTGCCCGTTCCTTGTTTTTGGGCTGGTCTCGTGTTTCCGTACATTCAATCAGAATTTCTTCACTCACTCCAGTAATAGGATTTTTCCAGACATAACGCAGGCGGACACCCGATTCAACCTTATTGACATTCTGGCCGCCGGCGCCACCTGAGCGGAAGGTATCCCATTTGATTTCCCCTTCGTTGATCTCCACATCGAATTCGTCGGCTTCGGGCAAGACAGCCACAGTTGCTGCCGACGTGTGTACGCGTCCTTGGGTTTCTGTAGCCGGTACGCGCTGTACACGGTGAACACCCGATTCATATTTGAGCGTTCCGTATACTTTTTCTCCTGTTACCGAGAAGATGATTTCCTTGAATCCTCCGGCAGCGCCTTCGTTGAAGCTTGATACCGCAATTTTCCAGCCTTTGGATTCGCAGAACTTGACGTACATCCGATACAAGTCTCCGGCAAAGATGGCTGCTTCATCGCCTCCGGTTCCTCCTCTGATTTCAACGATGGCGTTTTTGTCGTCTTCCGGATCAGCCGGAACCAGCAGGAGTTTGATTTCTTCTTCCAGTTCTGGAATGCGGGTCTCGCAGGCGGCCATTTCTTCGCGGGCCATTTCCCGGAGTTCCGGATCGTTTTCGTTCATCATCTGGCGTGCTTCCGACAAACCGTTCAGGCATTGCATATACTCTTTGCGGGCTTTCATGATCTCACTCAGGTCTTTATATTCCTTTGTAAGCTTAACATACCGTTTTTGGTCGGCAATGACATTCGGGTCTGTAATCAGCGTTCCGATTTCATCAAAACGAGAAACCAGTCCGTCTAACTTTTCTAATAATGTATTGTTTTCTGCCATTACGATCTTTTAGCTGATTTGTTATATCGGATATTTGCGCTCTTCAAAACCAGGTAAACTCTATGTTAGTATCTGAATTCACCGAATTCTGACCGGATGATCAGTTCCTTCTTGTCACTCTCTTCAATGCGGCCTACAACTTGGGCGTCGATGTTGAAAGAGCGGCTGATGCTGATAACTTCTTCGGCATATTCGGCCGGCAGATAGACTTCCAGGCGGTGGCCCATATTGAACACCTTGTACATTTCAGCCCAATCTGTATTGCTTTGTTCTTTAATGGTACGGAACAGCGGCGGAACCGGGAAGAGATTGTCTTTAATAACCCGGCAATTATCTCCTACGAAGTGCATGACTTTGGTTTGTGCGCCTCCTGAGCAGTGTACCATTCCGTGAATTTGCGGGCGTAAGGCATCCAGCAGTTTCTTTACCACCGGAGCATAAGTACGGGTTGGCGAAAGAACCAGCTTGCCGGCATTAATGGGCGAGCCTTCTACGCTGTCGGTCAGTTTCAGGTTTCCTGAATAGACCAGTTCTTCGGGTACGGCCGCATCATAACTTTCCGGATATTTCTGTGCCAGGTATTTGGCAAATACATCATGGCGCGCACTGGTCAGTCCGTTGCTGCCCATACCGCCGTTGTATTCCTTTTCGTAGGTTGCCTGTCCGAAAGATGCCAGACCAACGATGACATCACCCGGTCGGATGTTGGCATTGTCAATCACATCGGCACGTTTCATACGGCAGGTCACTGTGCTGTCGACGATAATTGTGCGAACCAGGTCGCCAACGTCGGCTGTTTCACCTCCGGTAGCATAACATCCGACACCCATCGCGCGCAGTTCAGCCAGCAGCTCGTCTGTTCCGTTGATGATGGCCGAGATGACTTCTCCCGGAATCAGCAGTTTGTTACGTCCGATAGTAGACGACACTAAAATATTGTCAACAGCACCTACGCAAAGCAGGTCGTCAATGTTCATGATCAAAGCATCCTGGGCAATACCTTTCCATACCGAGAGATCGCCTGTTTCTTTCCAGTACAGATAAGCCAATGATGATTTTGTTCCGGCTCCATCTGCATGCATGATATTACAATATTCCGGATCACCCCCTAAGATATCCGGGATGATTTTACAGAACGCTTTCGGGAAAATACCCTTGTCGATGTTCTTTATCGCATTGTGAACATCTTCTTTCGATGCGGATACACCGCGCAAATTATAACGTTGATCGCTCATTGTTTATATTGTTAGGACTGCAAATATACTGTTTTTTTATCTTATTTATCTAAGTTTTAGAACATCTCCTTCTTCAGGAATGTAATCTTTGTCTTTTTTATTCAATTTATAGAGACTTTTCACCTGGATACCATATTGCTGGGAGATGCTGTGCATTGATTCTCCGATTTGCACGACATGGTCGTAATGCGGTTTATCAGCTTTGCTTTTCTTCTTTTCCAGGTAGATGATGTCGTTGGCCTGTAATGGGAAATCTTTCGGGATTTCGTTGTACTTGCTTAGCTTACGGGTACTGATTCCTACACTTTTGGCTATATCTTCCAGCGAATCTCCCGGTTTGGCATGGACATAAAGCAATCCATGGCTTTTGTAGATGGTATGTTGTACGACTGCCTTTTTCTGCGTGTTCTTCCCTTTCTTGGCCGAATCGTATTTATAGAGCTCGTAATCTTCGATGACTTTGATCAGTTTGTTGGCATATTTACGGTCGGTTGCGTAGCCGCATTTTTGTAATCCTTTGGCCCAGCCTTTGTAATCGCGGATATTTAAGCGGAACAGCGAGGCATAGCGCGGTCGGAGAGCCAGAAACTTCGAATGGTCTTCGTACGAATCTTTCACGCTGCTGTATTTGCGGAAGCATTCGCCACGGAGGTCATCGTCGTGATAGACGCGTTTTCCTTTCCAGTCATGACATTTAATGCCGAAGTGATTGTTCGAGCGGCGGGCCAGGTCGCTTTGTCCGGCTCCTGATTCGAGCAATCCCTGCGCCAACGTGATGCTGGCCGGAATTTTATACTTGTGCTGCTGGTCGATGGCGAGTGATTTATGTTCGTGAATATATCGTTTGTATGATATCAGTTTGTGCTGACTTTCCGCGCGTGCGACCTGCACAACCGACCATATCAGTAATATAAAGAGAATGTGTTTCTGTAATTTCATGTATGAAGACTTTGTAATTTATCTGCAAAGATAGAAGATTAATCGGTCGTTAATAGGATTTCTTTATAAAAACTGAAGCTTCACACCCAAAGAAAGGCTCAAATAGTCCTTGGGCTTCAGATACCGGTTGGTCGCCTTGCTGATCCTGTACCCAAACAGTCGTGAACGTCAGGAATTCGTTAGCCGTTCAAGACGTAATAGATTCCTTGTTCGTTCCGGTCTTGCTTGATTTTGTTTTCTTGCATCAGCTGTACCAATGCCAGGCATAATTCGGTATTCCCCAATTGGCAGATCTTTTGCAGTTCGTTGAATGTATAATGTACCATCTGATACATACAAGCATATACTTTCTTACTATTGTTGATGATTGTTTGTTTGTTGAGTGCCATAATCTAAAAAGTTTTAGTATGTCTTTTGGGCGCTTAGCCAAAAGACTGTCGTTTGAATTTTGTTATAGCAAATATACGTGGGGGAAGCGATAGGCATAAAGGTCTATTTGGAAAGAATAATGGTTCGTTTGAAAGCCGGTCGTGTTATTAATTCGGAACGTCTGTTTAATTAGTCTTTATCATTTGATCTCGAAAAATAAAGGATGCGACAAAGTAATGTAAAACTAACTATTTTTAAGCTTTACCATAGTTGTCGTAAAGCTTTTCTATATATGTGATAAAGCTTTTCGACAAATGTGGTAAAGCTTTTTGACAGATGTCAAACAATTACTTCTTAATAGGATTTATATTAAAATCTGAGAAGTTTAGCTTAGAAAGCCTATAACGCTGTGACCGGGTGCTGCAGACGTATTATCGTCCGGTAGCCTGCAGATATTCCCGTTTCTTGACTTCATATTGGGCAAAGGCTTCCACGTATTTGTCACGACTCTGCTGGAACAGCGTCTGTGCGTCGAGCCATTCGCTCATCGTACAGGTACCGGCACCATAATAATCCGTTTGCAGGCGCAGGTTTTCGGTAGCCTGTTCAATCGAAGAAAGGGCAATGCCGACCTGCTTGTAGGCATCATTCAAGTCGTTCCAGGTCTGTTGCATACGAATCATCAGCATCTGGCTTTGATCTTCCAGCTGGTTTTCGGCATTTCTGACCTGGAGCTTTTGCTTTTTGATGTCGTGCGAACCTCCCCACCAGGCAGTAAGCGGAATGGAAACTGTAGCGAAACCCATCCAGAAGGTATGGTCTTTGTCCATGAGGTTCTCATAGAAATATCCGCCACCCAAAGCGACGGTAGGCAGATTCTTGCCAACTGCGATATCTTTTTGCAGGCGACTGGTTTTCAGATTCTGTTGTAACAAGTGGTATTCGCTGGTACGGACCAGGGCATTCTCGGGAACTTCGAACAGACTCGACGGGTTTTCGGGTAATTGGTTATTCATCGGGAAAGCTACATCTACACTGTCAACTCCCAATCCCATATATTGAGCCAAGAGATTCCGCGAGAGAGCTAAGGCGTTTTCTACCTGAATCCGGCTGCTTTGTGTCTCATTCTGGCGGAGACGGATTTGCAGCAGATCGTTGCGTGTCGTTATTCCTGCCTCGACCGACGCTTCAACATCTTTAGTCAGTTGTACCAGTTGTGTTTCGACGGCGGCAAGTGTCTGAAGCTTTTCCTTCAGGGTAATAATTTGCCAGAAGTAGTTTTCGGTAGTCAGTCTGACTTCATTCTCTGACATATTATATTGTAGGCGGCTGACTTCTTCTCCCACTTCGGCCAACTTGTTTCCATTGACGATTTGCCCGCCCGTGAAAATGGGCATCGAGGCGGATACGCCTCCGATAACTCCATTTTTCATAAGCGACATTTGCATTTCCGGACTCATCTCAAAATTAAATAGACCGTTACTGGCGATGAACCCGCCTCCTGTCGCACTCACGGAAGGAAAGTATTTTGTAAAAGCATTTTTCTTGTCTTGTGCAGCAATATTCCTATTGTTCTCTGCATTTTTCATGCGGACATTGTTGGCGAGTGCCTGCTGGAGGCACTCATCCAACGTGTATGTCCGCTGGGCATAAACGGAACCCAGCGAAACGATACAAGAAGAAAGCATGAAGAAGAATATTTGGATTGTATGTTTCATTGTTCGATGTATTTAATAATTTACTGTCAGATTATTCATTTTCGAAGGCTGCCTGTTGGGCCCGTTTACGGGTTGAACCGCTGAAGATGAGCCAATAGCTTACCGGAAGTACAGTCAGCAGCAGGACCATGGTGATGAGTGTGCCGTAACAGATGACGGTTCCCATCGGCATCCACAGGCCGCTTTTCCCTAGAATCATCGGGATCACTCCCATAGAAGCGGCGGCCGAGGTCAGGAAGATAGGCCGCATACGGCGGCGGGCAGACTGATAAATGGCATCTCGCACACTGAGCTTCTCTGTTTTACGAAGCTCTTCGGCATAGTCAATCATAATGATACCATTACGGACAATGATACCCATCAGGCTAATCAGGCCTAACACACAGGTAACGCTGAAATCAACTCCTTGTATCGAGATGCCAATAGCCGCACCAAAGACACATAAAGTCATGCTGGCGAATATCAGCAGCGCGATATTGATCTGATGGAAATGAACCACAAGAATAAAGAATATGATGGCGGCAGCGACGACAAGGGCATTCATGATCGGCGGCATATTCTCTTCGTTTTCCTCCAAGTCTCCTCCGATATTGACCTTTATGCCCGGAGTGAAATCCATATTGTCGAGTTTAGTCTGTATGCTCTCGATCATCTTCATCGAATTTATACCCCGTTCGACATCGGCCAGAATACTGATTGTATAAACCCCGTTCCGGCGGACGATTTGTCCGTTTTCCCAAGAGGGTTGGATATCGGCAATTTGCCGGAGTGGAACCGTACTTAATCCGCCTTGTACGGGAATCAGTTCGTTGGCTAAATCCTGTGGAGTAGCCCGGTCTGATTTGTTGTTTTTCAGTACAACTGGGATATCATAATCGCCTTCCCACGTATTTGTAATAGGCAGACCTTTTCCGTAGCGCATGGCCAAGGTCGTTTCGACTCCGATGTTATTGACTCCTAACCGAGTAGCTTCGTCTTCCTTCAATACTACTTTCGTGGCAGCCTGCGGTTCGTTAAAATTCGTATGAATCAGTTTCAGTTGAGGTATCTGATGCAACATTTCTACAACCTTATTAGCATTCTCTGTTAAGATATCTACTGAATCTCCGCTCAACCGTATTTCAATCGGATAAGCTGATTGGCTGTAACTGAGCTGCTTGAAACGGATAGATGCTTCAGGAAAGTAATCCATATATAGGGGTGTATATTCGTCGAGCAATTCTTCCGTAGCTTTCGTTCCGGTGGTATTGACAATAAACTGGGCATAGTTTGTCCCGGCAATCTGCGGAGCATAGGTCGTATGGAAACGTGGCGAAGCGCAACCTTTAAAGGATGTGACTGAAAGCACTCTCGGGTCTCTTTGCAGAATATGCGAAAGACTGTCGGCGATGTCGCTTGTCTTGTTGATAGCTGTTCCGGTAGGAAGCGTGATTTCAACAGCGAACTGATTCCGGTCGGCTGTCGGCATCAGCTTCTGTGGCAGGTTCGACATCAGACATGCTCCGGCAACGACCGAAAGTATGCCCAAGGCAACGGTAGTTCGTGGCCAGTGGAAACAGACGTCCAGTAACCGGTTATAACTTTCCTGCAAAGTATCTAGGAAAGAGAATTTCTTTTTCCCATCGTCTTTTATTGAGCTGTTCAGAGGTTTCCGGATGAAATAGAATTGCATGAACGGAACCAATAGGGTAGCGACAAGCAGCGAGATGCCGAGAATCAGCGTAATAGACCACGGGAAACTCAAAATGAAGTCGTGGATCATGCCCGTCGTCATGAATAAGAATGGGAAGAAGGTGATACTGATGGCTAAGGTAGCCGAGATGATAGACTTCAGGAAATGGGTGGTACTTTCAATTGAAGCATGCCAACGCGATTGTCCTTCGCTGATTTTCTCCAGATAATTGTCGATGATAACGATCGAGTTATCCACAATCATTCCTAAAGTAACGATCAGAGCGGCCAGCGTCACTGTATTCAGTTCGATACCGAAAGCATTGAACAGACCAAGTGAGATGAAGATGGTAATCGGAATGGTTGATGCAGCTACCAAAGCAACCCGGAAGGGCAACAGCAACATGACGACGATGATAACGGCTACAATGGCGATCACCAGCTCTTTCAGGAAGTTGGTTACACTGTCGTCGACCACCTGACTCTGGTCAGTAATGCGGTAGATATTCACTTCCGATGGTATAGTCTGCTTGAAGGATTCAATAGCCTGATTGATTTCATTTCCCATCTTGACTATGTTCTGTCCTTTCTTCATTTCTACACTCAGCAGAATACATTTCTTGTCGTTATTACTGATGTAGCTGTCCGGTTCCGGATATTCTTTGACGACACGGGCAATATCTTTCAGACGTATGTTGTTGCCGGAAGGATCGGTGTAGACGATTTGCTGCTCGACATCATATATGGTGTTGAAAGATTGGGCCACATAAACAGGCTGTACATATTCGTCACTTTTGAGTTGCCCGCCGGTTGTAGTAAACCCTTTGGCAAAGAGGGTGGTGGCCAGCAACTGGTCGTTGAGTCCGTATTGGCTCAACCGGTTGTTATCTAAATAGACCGAAATCTGTTCTTTCTGCAATCCACTTACACTCATACGCCCGACACTGGGAATTTGCCGCAAGCGGTTCTGCAGCTCTTCCATGTACTTATCAAGTTCACGGTAGGTTTTCTCTTCACTTTCCATCGTAATCAGCAGGGCAGAAGTATCACCGAAGTCATCAACGACTTGTACGGCAAGTACATTCTGCGGTAACTCCGATTTGAAGACTGCAACACCATGCTTGAACTTACTCCAGAATTCATCTTTATTGTTCAGATCATCGTTCAATTCAACCTGAATATAGACGATCCCGTCGCGGGTTGTTGAGTATGTTTTGTTCTTTTTTACTTCTTTATAGGTGAATATATAATCTTCAAGCGGTTTAGTGACTTGTTCAACCATTTCTTCCACGGTGTTGCCCGGAGCTACCGCAACAACAAGTCCTTGGCGGATGGTAAAGTCGGGAAATTCATTCTTTCGCATGTTCGGTAAACTGTAAATACCGAAGGCGATGAGGCAGCAGACTACCAGAACCACGATCTGCCGGTAGTGCATGGCCCATTCGATTGCGTTACGTTTCTTTTCCATAGGATTTGTTTATAAGCTGAGCATTGTATTTTCACAGACCTTTTGCTGGCCTTCGGTGATAATCTCGTCTCCATTGTTTAATCCGGACAAAACGATCACACCTGTTGCTGTATAGTCTCCACAAGAGATGAATCGCCTTTTGGCTGTTCCGTTTTCATTTATCCAGACAAAAGTCTGATTCTTTTCGTTCAGTTGAACGAGATGTGCCGGTAGAATGAACTGGCTGTTCCCGTCAGTATTCGTCAGGCTAACTTCCGTTACCATACCAGGCATCAGTTCTTTATCGGCTTCGTTTATCCGGATCTTGACATCATAGGAACGAGAGAGCGGATTGGCAACAATCCCTTTCTCAATGACTGTGCCCTGAAAGGTCCTTCCGTTCAGGGCTGGCACTTCGATTTGTGCCGGTTGCGATAGGCTGATGCTGGCAATCTCTGTTTCAGGAACAGCCACTTTTACCTTGAGTTGGTTAACGGCCACCAGTTTGACCACGGGCATTCCGGGCATCGTATTCTGACCACTTTCAGCCGTCTTTTCTGCTATGACACCATTAAAAGGTGCATATAGATTGCAGTCTTCCAGATTCTTTCGGGCAATTTCTTCCATAGATTGAGCCTGCTGTAACTTACTCTGTGTTTCAATCCATTTGATTTCCGGTAAGCTTCCTTTTTCATAGAGCTCTTTCATACGCTTGTAGGCATCTTGGGCTTGTTCCAGTGAAGCCTGTGCCGCCTTATAGCTGCTGTTATAAGACGCCGCATGAATTGTTGCGATTAACTGTCCGGCCCTGACATGATCACCTGTCTGTACATTGATTTGTTGGATAGTTCCGGCCACTGCAAAACTTAGAGACGTTTCGCTGGATTCTTCAACGGTTCCTGAATATGTCTGGGCATGACTGTTCCCAGCGGAACGAATCTGCATGACTTTCACTTTGACGGGCGATGCCTGATGAACGGTTTCTTGCGAATCCGATTGACAATTGGTCATCCATAAAGGAAATGACAACAGCGTTACTAAAATTAATTGCTTCATCTTTTTATTGCTCATTTAAATTTGCTGCAAAGAAACAGGCTTTAATGGGAAATGGAGCTTCCTGATTTTCCTTGTAACTGGTCTCTTTTTCCGGGGGAATTGATAATAAGAAAAATGGATGAGTGTTATAGAAAAATATACTACTGAGGAGAAAGTTATATTTCGTTATTTTGCATTCCAGAAATAACAATAGATTTTTATGGGAAAAGATTTTATAACAAGGGATTTTAATGACAAAGAAGTGGGTAAAATTGCGGATTATATTGACGAGCGCATGATTTTTGTTGAGAACCTGCAGCATTTAGATCCTAAAATGAGCGTTAGAGTAGAGGCTTTTGTGGTTGTATTATGCCTGAAAGGGAAAGCCTCTTTATTTGTCAATGATCAGTATTATGAAGTACATATGAATGATCTTTTTATCTGTCATCCCAATATCATTCTGGAGAGTAGTATGATTAGTATGGATTTTGAATGCCGCTGTTTATGCTTGTCTCCGGAATATGTCAGACAGTTGTCCGTTATTAATAGTGACAGCTGGGATGCACGTATGTTTCTCGAGAAAAATCCTGTTTTATCATTAACGGTGGATGAAGTGAATACTTTTTGCTGGTATTATGATTTGCTGAAATCGAAACTGACCGGACAAAGTTGTAAACATCGTAGAGAGTTGACAGATGCCTTACTGCTTGCTTTCTTGTATGAGTTTTATGATACAATGGAGCGTTTTATCCCTTTAATGCCTTCCACATTTAAATCTGCAGATAATCTGTTTAAGACCTTTATCGATATCATATCTTCCAGTTATCCGAAGAACCGTTCCGTGGCTTATTATGCAGATCGGTTACATGTGACACCCAAATACTTGTCGGCTGTTTGCAAGGAAATATCCGGGCAACCTGCTTCTGATCTGATTGACCAATATGTCATGAAAGATGTTTTGTTTCTGCTCCGGAAGAAGGAAATGAGCATCAAGGAAATAACCAATGAGTTGAATTTTCCTAATATTTCTTTCTTTGGCAAATACGTCAAGAAACATCTTGGATTATCACCTCGACTTTATCGGGAGAAACAGGAAAAAGAAGGTTTATAGATTGTCTGCCAAGTCTCCATCGGTCGATTTTGGGGTAAAACTGTTGTGAGTTTATGCTCTTCTATGTATCTTCGGGAAATAAAATCAGTTTTATATGAAAGAGCAGCAAATACAGATCAGGTATTTAACCGTCCCTTTATCCGAATTATCGGATTCAGACCGAAGTTTATATGAATCGGCATTGAAGGCTTCAGAGCGGGCATATGCTCCGTATTCTCGTTTTCAGGTGGGAGCTGCAGTCTTATTGGGCAACGGAACGATTGTAACAGGAGCCAACCAGGAAAATGCCGCTTATCCGTCTGGTTTGTGTGCAGAGCGGGTGGCTTTGTTTTCGGCTGGAGCCAGTTATCCGGAAGAGCCTGTCGTTGCGTTGGCCATTATTGCCCAGTCGGAAGGAGAGGTGAGAGATCAGATATCACCTTGTGGTGCATGCTGTCAGGTATTATTGGAGAGTGAAGCTCGTTCTAAGCGGTCCATGCGTATTTTATTATGCGGTAAAGACTCTGTTCGGATCATCGGTTCGGTTGCGTCACTTCTTCCATTTAGTTTTTCACCGGCAGATCTGTTGAAATAAAAAGGACCGTTAGTAGCGCATGCAAAGCTGGTATGCTATCGTCTTTGCATGAAGTCACTAACGGTCGTTTATTATGGTTGTCTGTTATTTACAGCAAGACATTTCTTTTTTACAGCAAGATGGTTCTTTAAGAATGAGAACGCGGCTGTTGGGAAGATCAGGAATGTACATCCATCCGTCTTTAACTGTCATATCTGCCGGTCCGATCAGATTCTCCGGAAGATGAACGCACAAAGGAGAAAGACTTCCATCGGATAAGTTGATGCGGCTGATTTGTGCCGGCGTCCAGTTAGTTACATATAATGATTTTCCATCCGCAGCTAATGCAATGCCATCATACTGACCTGTAGTTTGAGTCAGCTTCTGTACAGATGGATTCTCTAAGTTCTCGACACGGTAAATGACATTTTCTGCTTTCGTTACTCCATCTGCCGGATAAGAAGCCACATACAGAATGTCATCGTGGATCAACAATCCGTTCGGTCCGCTGATGTTCAACCATTCTTGAGGCTGGCCTGGCTGAGCCGGATTACTGATGTCTATACGGAATATTTTATCTGTGTTTGTTACTGAGGCGTACAGATGATTGTGTGAGTCGGCTGCCAGATCATTCACAAACAAATTGCCTTCCGGTAAACGCAAGACCTGCGGTTTCTGCTTTTTGTCAGAGAGGTTATAAACGACAATCTTGTTGACGTCGCATACATACAGATAATTATTTCGTACAAACATACCTTTCGGGGCAGACAGATTTCCGTCGGTTGGAAGCATTACTTCACTTTTCCCTTCTTTATAAAAGACAATATAGCCTTTCCCTTCCGAATTTAACGGGTTCAGTTCTTCAGTACCGAAGTTGGCTATCAAAAGTCCGTCCTGATATGGATAAGTACTTTCACAATAACGGATGCCGTCATTTACTTCTTTTACAGTTTGAGCTGACACGCTCATTGCCAGGCAGGCAAACAATAAACTAACGATCTTTTTCATAAGTCAAATTCCTAATTATTTTTAGCAAAGGTAAACAGCGGAAAAATATTTGGCTATATTTGTAAAATTCATTTTTCCGATATGATTTATAGACAAAAACGATAAGAGAATGGAATTACGGCAATTGAAATATTTTAGGGCAGCTTGTGAGCGGCAAAACTTTTCAGAAGCAGCTCGTTTGTTACATATCTCTCAAAGTACGCTATCACAACAGATTAAACAACTGGAAGATGAACTAGACGTTCTGCTTTTTGACCGGATTGGCAAACGAATTGTACCGACAGAAGCAGGCTGGGCTTTTCTTCCTTATGCCAGTAAAGCAATCCTGGATGCAGAGAATGGCAAGCAAATTATTCGAGATTTAAAGGGGATAGAAACAGGCTCCCTTTATATTGGCGTTACTTATAGCATGAGCCATTTACTGATAGCAGCTTTATCCTTATTTACCAAAGCCTATCCCAAGATTAAAGTTCAGGTTACGTTTGCTACTTCTGAAGAGCTGTTAAAGTTATTGGAAGATAATAAACTCGACTTTGTCCTCTCGTTTAAGCCGGAAGATTTGTCTGATCAGTTTGAGATTGTTGTGTTATTCTCTTCCAGACTTTATTTTATCGTTCATCAGTCACATCCATTGGCTGATTTGACGTCGATTACACTTAAACGGTTGTCTGAAGCATCCTTGATTTTACCGGAGCAGGGATTTGCTACGCGGAAGAAAGTGGATGAATTATGCCGGAAGCATCATATAGAGCTGAATGTCATATTGGAGATGAATGATGTGCATACCATTATACATACCTTAAGGAGCGGTTGTTGGGGAACGGTTTTGACGCAAGCAGCTGTTCGAGGTGAGGTTGATCTGGTACAGATTCCCATATTGTATGCGGACAAGCTGACGTCTCAGGGCTGTCTTTTCTGGCCGCAGGGAAGTTATCGCAAAAAGTCGGCCCTTGCTTTTGCCGACTTTTTGCTAAAGATTACAGCCGAAAGCCGTAAGTGATGTTATTTCCTGCTCGGAAGGTTACCGGCTTTAAGGAAGAGCCGGTAAAATATATTTCCATATCAGGTTGATTTCGGCCTGCATGTCTCCAATATTGGCTGTGGTAACAATAACGGCATCTTTTTCCGGCAGGACAATGATATACTGTCCGTTGGCTCCGTCGGCGCGGACTGCGTTATGCCGGCAGCGCCACATCTGATAGCCATATCCTTGCAGCCAGTCGCTATTTTTGACCGTCAGTCCTTTTTCCTTAAGCTCTTCCGGACGTACGCCGGCTGGAACGGATGCAATGTGAGATGTCGTTGCTTCGTTTATCCAGCTTTCGGGCAACAACTGTTTTCCTTTCCATTGTCCTTTCTGAAGGATGAATTGTCCCATTTTGGCCATGTCTTCTGTCCGGATGTAAAGTCCCCAACCTCCACAATTGATACCTTGCGGACTTTCGTCCCAGTGAATACCGGTAATGCCTAATGGGCGGAACAGGCGAGGATAGAGGTAATCGATAACTTTCTGCCCTGTTACTTTCTGGACGATGGCAGAAAGCATGTATGTGCCCAGGCTGTTATAGCAGAAGAATGTTCCGGGTTCATGCTCAAATGGTGTATTTAAGAAAGCCTTTACCCAATTGTTATTTTCGGAAGAACGTATTTTCCCGCTCGGATCAGTATCATGTCCGCCAGACATGGTCAGCAGATGGCGGATTTCCAGTTTCTCTAGGTTTGGACTGATGGTGGCCGGGCATTCATCCGGGAAGAAAGAGATGACTTTGTCGGTCACTTTCAGTAATCCTTCCGCAACCGCGAAGCCTACAGCCGTGGCAGTAAAGGTCTTGCTGACTGAATTCATAACGTGAGGCTTGTTCCAGGCGCCTTCGCTCAGCCAGTGTTCAGCAATAACTTGCCCATGTTGAAGAACCATGATGCTATGCAAGTCTTGCTTTTCCTTTGCAACTGCTTGCAGATACTTGTCAATTGCCTTCGTCAATTTGGGTGTAGCTTCGGCACGTGGCAACGACTTTGTTAGGTCATTGTAACTGATCAGACGGATATTACGTTTCTGGATTTCCTCTTTGACACGCGGATTGGTAAATAAGTCCGTTACACCCTGGCGGTCTTCTGCCACATTTTCATATCCGATGTGGCCAACCGTTTTCATTTCCTCATTATCCAGAGCCGGATGGTCGATAAACATATAGTTCTTATTCGGTTCCAGCTTGTCGAGCATCTTGATGAAGCTGGCTTCCTTGTCGGCTGCCGTTTTGTTAGAGCCTTCGTAGCCGGCGTATGAGAAATTATATTCTTTCATGGCATTGACCCGGTCTACGGCTGGTAAATTATATTCATCGGCAAGGCGATGTACCAGTTCGGCTACTTTCGGATCAAATCCCGTTGAAAGCATGTGACCGGAAAGATGGCTGATCTGAGGAATATTTTTCAGCGCCAGTTCGATCTGAGCTCTGAACTCCTGTTCTATTTCAGCCAGATTCCATTTGTTTTCCATAATGGCCAAACCCGGATAGTTAGGATTTGCATTCATCATGGGGAAAAAATATCCATTGCTGTCTACGAGACTTGGGCAATGGGTTAAAGGTCTCCATTTGATGTTGTCCCATTCGCTGGTGATGGTCAGATGCAGACCGACATCGACGCCCGGATTTTCTTTGAGCAGTTTGGCAGCTTCCGGAAACCAAGGAGCCACAGCCATAACTTCAATAGATGTTTCAATTCCGTTTTTGTACCCTTCTATGCAGGCAATGTTTGCTGCACGGAATGAACCCATGTCGTCAGCCCGGATAATTAGATTCGGACCTTCGGATTGTCCCCATCCAGCTGTTGCCAGAGAGATGAAGGCACATCCGCTGATTACTTTGATAATACTATGTTTTGTCATGATATATAAATGATATAAATTGATTAGTCTACTTGCGATTCGACCACGCAAAACGTGCCTGAAGCTTTTCCTACCAATTTGTCGTCACAATAGATTTCGCATTCGCAGAAGTGCAACCGTCGTCCGGGTTTGATGACAAAGCCTCTGGCAATGAGCTCATAGCCCCAAGCAGCCCGCAGAAAAGATATTTTCAGCTCGGCTGTCAGTACGTCTTTGTCTAACGGAGTCATGGTATAGGCCGCAAATCCGGCAATCGTATCTGCTAAAGCTGCCAGTACGCCGCCATGCGTAACACCACTGTATTGCCGTTGTTCGTCACGTAAAGGCATGTGTGCTTCTACCAGCCCGTCTTCAATCTTGGTGAAATGTATTCCGAGGAAATTAACGTACGGGTTTGTTGCAATCCGTTCTTTTATCTTCTCTAAGATTTTTGCATCCATATCAGTTCTACTTAATTTGTCTGTAATTATTGTTCTGTGTTATTCTGAGGCTTCATGACAACACCCAAACTCCGTTTGCCGTCCATCTTTATAATCATGGGCGATTCCAGCCGTACATGACGCAGATATTCTGTCTCTTCTATCGCAGGTATCTGATTCAGATATGATTCATCAAACCAGCCTTCGCCTTTAAAAGGATTGATGGTAAAATAGCCTACGCCAAACGACGTCAGGTTCTGGAAAAAGTGTGTACCCTGACTCGGATCTACACGGTAGTTCTCCAGTCCGCATTCAACAATGACTTTGGCATTGCTGATATGTGGCCATTTTACCGGAATGCCCAGCCACGGGTCACTGCTGCCCCAACGTCCGGGTCCGACTAATACATAATTCTTGTCGGTACCTGTGAACTGGCGGTTCATTTTCTCGATCTCGTAGGCAATTAACTGATTGTTGGCCGCATTGAAAGCTCCGGTTTTCACATAGATGATATCATGAACATCATTGATAATTCCGTGTCCCAATACACTGGTTGAGGATAAAATCGTATCTTCCGGCTGAATCACAGAAAGGTCTTCATTCATCACCTCTTTATTATCTACGATCGGTCGGATCTGTAATAAGAAGAAGGATGCCTTCCGGGGATCTTGTTTGTTCATGTTGATGGCGAACTCGATTTCTACCGGACGTCCCATTTCCTTTTGTCCAATCTGCAATAACTGATCGAGCGTGCTGGCCAGTGGGAATACGTCATGCTGCAGGACATTGACAAACGAAAGGATTTTCCGGCCACCCGGATAATATCCGTCCCGAATGATCATGTCATACGGATCATAGGTCGAAGTGATGAATTTGAGGGAGCCATCGGCATCGGCATCTTTCAATGTCAGCTTTTTCAGGTTGAACGCATCGTCGACCGAGAATTTATTGGCAATATTTTCCGGGTTCAGATCCAGCGCATAAAACCGGGTTTGTGTTTCCCGCAAGGCAAAATCCGTCGTACTCATTTGCAGAATATTGTGCGGATGCCGTGGAGAAAAACGCAGTGTCAGTCCTCCGTCGACAATGTATTTGCCTAAGCCCAGTGCGATGTTGGCGATTCCGTCTTCCGCTTTTTCATTTCCGATCGGATAGAAATTCAATGAACGAGCCACACCCGAGATCGTTGGATAATAATGGTCACCATATTGTGTGCCGACTACTTCCTGCAAGACGACAGCCATTTTTTCCTGATCGATCAAGTTGGAGGTCGCTGTCATATAAGCCTTGCTGTCCCGATAAAAGACAGAAGCATAAACAGCCTTGATTCCATCACTCAGGGAACGCAGCATCTCGTATTTGTCTTCATGCTTCGGAATCATGTAGGTTGAATAGATTCCGGCAAAAGGCTGGTAGTGCGAATCTTCAAGCAGACTCGACGAACGAATGGCTATCGGACCTTTTACTACTTCCGAAAAGGCCATCAGGTCTTCGATGAGCCGGGATGGCAGACTGGCACGGAGGAAGTATTTGAGGATTGTGTCATCATTTACATCGCTGAGTGCTACCGGATAGAGCTCGTTTGTCTCCATAAACTCATCGAAGATATCCGTACAGATAACGACTGTTTTCGGAATATTGACCTCAAAATTCTCCTGCTCCAGTTTGGGATAACGCTTGATCATGGCTCCGATGAAGGCTAAGCCACGGCCTTTTCCTCCTAAAGAGCCATCACCGATGCGGGCAAAGTTACTATATTCATCGAATCGTTCTTTCTTGTAGATTGCCACCACACCGGAGTTTTTCATCCGGCGGTACTGAACGATCAGGTCGAAAATCAGTTTCCGGGCTTCGTCCATATCCTTGTAATCGCTTACATCGACGTTTTTCAGGATTTCGGCAGGTGGAAACATGGCGCGTGAATAGAAGAAACGGGAAAAATGATTCCGGCTCAAATGATAGACTAAAGAGTCATCGGGTATTTGGAATACCTTTTTCTGCAGGTCTTTCAAATCCTTGATGCGCATGATCTCTTCTTTTGTCTTCGGGTCTAAGATGACAAAATCACCAAACCCAAACCGCTGCATGATGTTTTTCCGCAAGTCTTGCGGGTAGCTCTTGGAATTCTTGTCGATGAATGAAGCTCCCAATTCGCGGGCATATACTTCATTGGCCGATTCCGACGATTCGAGGATGAAGGGAATGATCTTTCCGGTTTTCCGTACGTACTGTCCGAACTTATAACCGGCGTACGGATCTTTAACTCCGGTGTGCATGAAGCTCATGTCGGAGATAATTCCCAGTATGTTGTTCTGATATTGTTCGAATATGCGGACGGCTTCTTCGTAGGTACGTGCCAGTTTGATTTTGGGGCGTCCGCGCATACGCAATGTCTGTTGGTGCGGATTCAGTGCTTCTTTGGCAAATTCCTGACTTTGTTCCAATACGAATTTATACAGATGCGGAAGAGCCGATGAATAGAAGCGGATAGAATCTTCTACCAGCATAATGATCTGTACGCCGACGCTGGCAACATCGTCGGGTGCATTCATCTTGTCTTCTATCAGCTTGATGATGGCCATCAGCAATTCAGAATTACCCAACCAGCTGAATACATAATCGATGGCACTCAGGTCTTCGTTGGCAACCCGCTTAGAAACCTCTTTTGAGAAAGGCGTCAGCACGACGATCGGAATATTCGGATACTGCGACTTGATTTCTGTTGCGGCTGCGAATATATCCCGGTTGTCCATGTTCGGCATGCAGATGATCAGCTCGAAGTTTCGGCTTTTCAATTCATTGAGCGCTTCCTCTTCGGTTGTCACTTGTGTGAACCGCGGAGGATAGCGAAGGCTCAGCGCCGTATATTCGTTGAAGATCTGTTCGTCTACGCGCCCGTCGTCTTCCAGCATGAAGGCGTCATATTTGGTAGCGATCAGCAATACATTATATATACGCTTGTTCATCAGGTTGGCAAAAGGCGTATCTCTTAATACCAGATCTCGTAAATTAGGAATACCACTCATGATCAGTTACAGATTTTCTTTGACCCATTCTTCGGCCAAGGTTAATGTTTCTTTTTTACCTACGTCGAGGAGTTTTAATCCGGGTACTTCGTAAGCTTGGATATTGGTTTTCGCGCAGATGGACAAATAGAACTGGATAATGGAGAATTTACCTGTCCAGTCTTCCATCCAGCGGAATATCTCAGGTGAAATAACGTGAATGCCGCTGAAAGCAAACTGCTGGTACTGGTCCGGATTGAAGTAGGGGTAATAGGATTTGACTTCTCCGGTTTCCCGGTTTCTCCATCCGCAGAGCTGGTTCTCTTTGTTGAACAGCAGGTAACGGGATGTTTTCCGTTTGCTGACGAGCAAGGTAGCCAGCGCCTTGTTCTCCAGGTGGCGGTTGTAGAGCTCCTTCAAATCAATATTGGAAAAGATGTCTACGTTGTGAACCAGGAAAGGCTCATTGCCGTTCAGAAAGTGTTCGGCATGTTTGATTCCGCCGCCCGTATCCAACAGATATTCGCGTTCGTCGGAAATATGGATATCAATTCCGAAGTTATTCTTTTCCTGCAGGAAGTCGATAATTTGTTGTCCCAAATGATGAATGTTAACCGTAATATCGGTAAATCCTGCTTCTTTCAGTTTAAGGATGACATGTTCCAGCATAGGTTTTCCTCCTACTGGAACTAAAGCTTTGGGCACGGTGTCAGTGATAGGTTTTAACCGGTTGCCCAAGCCTGCTGCAAATACAAGTGCTTTCATAGGTTAGACTCAAATATTTGTTCTATATTTTGTTCTCTGTGTGTTAAATGAATTTTGACTCCGAATTTCTGATTCAGATGTTCTGCTAAATGCTGGGCTGAATAAACGGACCGGTGTTGTCCGCCTGTACAGCCAAAACAAACCATTAAGTTGGTAAATCCACGGTCCATATAGCGTTTTACGGAGGCGTCGACGATGGTAAAAACGTGTTCCAGGAAATGTGTGATTTCTCCGTCTTCCTCTAAAAAGCGGATAACGGGCTCGTCCAGTCCGGTGAAATGATTATATCGTTCATATTTGCCCGGATTGTTGATGGCGCGGCAGTCGAACACAAAGCCTCCTCCGTTGCCGGTAGGATCGTTGGGTATTCCTTTTTTATACGCGAAACTGACGATACGGACCTCTAAGGTTCGTTTCTTGATGTCGTCAGAAAATTGTTTTAGCTCTGTGAGTTTCCGTAACAGATGGCTCAAGTATGGATATTCTGGATAGTCTTCTTTCAGCAACTGGCGCAAGTTCTCGATGGCAAACGGGACACTTTGGATGAAATGCGGCTTTTTCTCAAAGTATCCGCGGAATCCATAGGCTCCTAATACCTGTAATATGCGGAACAAGACAAAATGGCGCAGCTGACTCATGAAATAGCGTTCGTCGACCGGTGTGTATTGTCTTAGCGCGTCCATATATTCCTGCAGGAGTTCCTCGCGGAGTTCTTCGGGATATTTGGCTTTGGCCTGCCACAAGAAGGAAGCTACGTCATAATATACCGGCCCTTTTCGTCCGCCCTGGAAATCAATCAGCCACGGTTCTCCGTCTTTGATCATGACATTGCGCGACTGAAAGTCCCGGTACATGAAGGTGGCCGAGGAACTGCGTAGCAAGACATCCGCCATTTTCTGGAAGTCGTCTTCCAGGCGGTCTTCCTGGAACTCCATACCGGTTGCCTTCAGGAAGCAGTATTTGAAGTAATTCAAATCCCATAAAATGGAGCGTTGGTTAAACTCGGCTTGCGGATAACATTGGCTGAAATCAAAACCGTCGGCTCCGACGAACTGGATGGTGGGCAACAGACGGATCGTCTTATGTAAGAGCCGTCTCTCTTCTTCGTCAAATACGCAGCTTTTACGTCCTTTTTCTATGGCGTTGAAGAGGAGCGTGTTGCCTAAATCTTCCTGGAGATAAAAAAGATAGTCGGCCGACTGGATGAAAACTTGCGGAACCGGAAGTCCTTTCTCCCTGAAATGGGCTGACATATAGATGAATGCTTTATTTTCGTCGGGTGCTGTTCCGCTAACCCCGATCAAAGTCTGAGGTCCTGTCAGTCGGAAATATCGCCGGTTAGAACCTGATGAGGGCAGTTCGGTAATGCCTTCTGCGGGTTGACCGACGTACGACTGGTATAAATCTTTCAGAATCGTTGTTACCATGTGCTTTGTTTATTTATCGGCTAAGGTAACAAGAATCGGTGAAAAAAGAAACACTTCTGCTTTTTCTTACAAGAGAAAAAGTATATCAGACGAAAGAAGCAAGCCAAAATGACTTCGGCCTGCTTCTTCCATATAGTGTATTTTCGTATTTCTGCTTATAAAATACCTTGTGCCATCATCGCTTTGGCTACTTTCATGAAGCCTGCCACGTTTGCACCTTTTACATAGTTGACATATCCATCGGGCTGTGTACCATATTTTACGCACTGCTCATGGATGTTCTGCATGATGCTCTGCAGTTTCTGATCAACTTCTTCGCTTGTCCAGCTTAACTTCTGGGCATTCTGTGTCATTTCCAGACCAGAGACAGAAACACCACCGGCATTGGCTGCTTTACCCGGAGCGTACAGAATCTTTGCCTTCAGGAATTCTTCGATAGCTTCCGGAGTAGAAGGCATGTTGGCTCCTTCTGATACGGCAATACATCCGTTTGCCAATAAGGCACGGGCGTCGTCGCCGTTGATCTCATTCTGGGTTGCACTCGGCATGGCGATGTCGCATTTTTCGTTCCAGGGGCGTGCTCCCGGTACATATTTTACGCCATATTTTTCAGCATATTCGCGGATACGGCCTCTGTACAGGTTCTTCAGTTCCATGATGTAATCCAGCTTTTCGCGGTCAATACCGTCCGGATCATAAATATATCCGTCAGAATCAGACATAGTGACTACTTTCGCTCCCAGCGTGATTAGCTTTTCTACGGTATATTGGGCTACATTACCTGAACCAGAAACGGTTACGACTTTCCCTTTGATGTCGATATTGCGTGTCTTCAGCATCTGAAGCAGGAAATATACGTTTCCATAACCGGTTGCTTCGGGGCGAATTAGTGAACCGCCGAATTCCAGCCCTTTTCCGGTGAATGTACCTGTGTTTTCGCGGGCCAGTTTCTTATACATACCATACATGTAAGCTACTTCACGACCACCTACACCTATATCGCCGGCAGGAACGTCGGTATCCGGACCGATGTGGCGCCATAATTCCAATACGAATGCCTGGCAGAAGCGCATGATTTCAGCATTGCTCTTACCACGTGGGCTGAAATCAGAACCACCTTTGCCACCACCCATCGGCAGGGTAGTCAGTGAGTTCTTGAAAGTCTGTTCGAATGCCAGGAACTTCAGGATAGACAAGTTTACGGAAGCATGGAAGCGGATACCACCTTTGTACGGACCGATCGCGTTGTTATGCTGGATACGGTAACCCATGTTTGTCTGTATTTGTCCTTTATCGTCCATCCAGGTAACGCGGAATGAGAAAATCCGGTCGGGGATACAAAGACGCTCGATCAAGTTGGACTTTTCGAATTCGGGATGTTCATTGTATACCTCTTCAATCGTACCTAATACTTCTGAAACTGCCTGATGATATTCAGGTTCGTTCGGGAATCTGCGTTTCAGTGTGTCTAAAACTTCACTTGCTTTCATTTGTCTTTAATAATATAAAATGTAATACCTTTGTGAATTATCCTAATTTGTCATGTTCTCAACTGGAGAACACTGCAAAGGTATATTATTATTTTTTAAATGCAAACAAATCGACGTAAAAATTATCTTATTTATAACAAATCTCTTTTTTAATCGATTATAAGTTACGATTTGTTACCATTCCGACTTCTTATGTTCTTATAGATGGGGACGAACACAATGATACCTGACGCAATAATGGCAAATATGGTTTCACCGGTTATTTCTTTGCTGTAAGTCAATAACATATAGCATAGAATTCCCCATAGCAGGGTGAAGCATACAATTTGACTATTTGATAGTTTTCGCTTGGCCATAATTAGTAGTTCCTTTCATTTTATTATTCGAAGTTTCCTTCGGTTGGTTTATATACAGGGAAACGGTACAGACCGATGTTTTGTAACTTTCCGGCTTGAACGAGTGTTTTTAACCGGCGGCTGGCGGTCGTGCGGGTATAACCGGTCAGTTGTTCAAATTCATTCCGGTTGATTGATTCGTGGGTCTGAAAATAGAGTTTCAGAAGGCTGTCCAGTTCTTCGGTTGTATATTCTTTCGAATGTGCTTTTGTTTCAGCTCGTTGAAAGTGCGTATCTTTCAGCTGTTCCTTGAGTCTGACTTCCGGACGGAAGGCCACCGATTTGAAATGAATGGACTGTGCCCGTGTTTTGTCGGTATTTTCTACTTCCGGGCACGAAAGGGTGATCTGCAAATACCCGAGTCCGTCAATGTATACACGGTTTCCGCTTTTCAGTTCCTCCACGATGACGTCAGAGAGCGAGGCGAGCACTCCTTTTACGTCGGCTGTCGTTACTGTACAGCGGGCATGGATTTTGCGGGCAAGTTCGTCGGTTGTAATGGTTCGGTTCGTAACCACCCGGGCATGATAGCGTGTTTTTTCGGTACTATCTTTCTGTTTCGGGTTTTTGTAAAAGTCATAAATTGCGGTCATACGGCTCTTTTTTGTTCAGGTTGTTTTTGTATTTATCGGTTAATCCTATCAGAATTTTATCGTTTCACCCTTGTGAAACGATCGTATCACCCCTGTGGAATGATCGTTCCACCTACGTGATACGATCGTTCCACCCGGGTGGAACGATAAAAATACTTAAACAAAGGTATATGTTTTTAACGTACTCTGCAAATAAATCCGGTGGTTTCTTCCTTGTTTGTTTACATGAAAAGGCTTATACCTGCGGTGAACGTCTGGAATTCGGGTCCGAAATCGGTATTCAAAACATGGCAGGGAGAATAACGGACATAAGCACCGATGGCATGGAAAATCAGGTGGGCTTGCAGATCGACGCTGACTTTCTGCTGATGAATGTTCTTGTCAAGCAGTTTGACTGCATTACCTTCGGCATCTTTGTAGTGGGTTTTCATGCTGCCGTAGGTATTGATGCAGAGTTCCGGCCCTACGCTGAATGAAAAATTACGTCCCAGATCGCGGGTATACATAAACGGAACCGTCAGGCTGAAAAGTTTTAAGCGGGAGAAATCAATGTCGGCTTTGTCGGGATAAGAGCCGATGCTGATATGCTGGTTATCGTCTTTGATAAAACGGGAGTAGCCGTTCATGCGGTAATTGCGCCAGCGCATGCCGAAGCCTACCGAGAAGCGGTTCTCGTCTTTCCAAGGACGCAAGCCGAAATTGATAATGTTTCCGCCGATTTCATACGAGCTGCTCATATTGACGTTCATGGCTTCGGGTGCTCCCATAGCGCTGACAAATCCGAAATAAATGCCTCCGCAGAAAACTTCGTCGGAGCTGTATCTGTTTTTCCGGTTCTTCTTTTCTTTGCTGAACGGGATGTGAAAATTCCAGTTGCCGGTTTTCTGCTGGGTGACGGCATAATTATCATCGTTGAGAGAGAACCGTTTGACATACGAGTAATCGGGATTATTCTCGCTTCCTTCTACACGTATTTCCTGTTCTTTGTCGTTTGTGATAATGGTCACTTTATGCGGACGGTTGATCACAATACTGTCGTTTTCCTGATATTGGGCTCCAGCAGGCAAAGTGAAAGCCAGCAGGGCGATTCCTACCATTAACTTTTTCATTTTATCTTGATTTTTATGTTTATAATCGGTTTATTCAAACATTTGTTTTAATTCTTCGAGGGTAGCAGCGCCTTCCATGTAGATGACGATTACTTCCGGATAATCGGGATTACGCAGCGAAGCGTTGCGGAAAAACAGGTACTGGTTAGGTTCTTTCCCGTTGCCGGGGAAACAGAAGAAACCGTAATAGAGTTTCCCACCAATGCTACCTGTTTCTTTTTCGGCTGCATGCTTGGCATCCGATTCGACCAATGCTGAAATTTCAGCAATCTCGTCCGGATCAGCCTGCAAGGTGAGGCTCCGAAACAAAGTCAGGTGATAGGGCGTGAGTTTCTTGCCTTTGACCAGAACTTCAACTGCCCCTTCGCGGTTGTTGTAGCGACCGTCGAAAAGCGATGCCGAGCGGAGCTTCTCCTGCGCGTGAAGCTGGCCGCAGACAACCATCAGACTACATAATAGTAACCATACATATTTCATATACATTATATTATTTAATATCGTTCGTAATATCCATCTGTTCATCTTCGGCCGTATCGAACAGGCTGCCCAACTGGCTTTCAATGCTGAAGTCTTCCGTATCCTGGCTTACCTGGTTCATTGACAGCTTCATGTGCGACATAACGAGCTCGCTGTCCGTACACCGTTGCCCGTTGATATAGGCAATGCACTGATTGCTGTCTTTTTGTTTCAGCAGGTACAACGAACCGGAAAGCAGGCTGCAGAAGAAAACGGCTGCGATGCTTCTCCATTTCCATACCTGCCGGGAAATTGGTCTGCTGTTTTGCTGCTGATGCAGTCTTTTGCCGACGGCCAGATAACCCATGACGGCTTTCAGTTCGTCGAAAGCCGGGTCTTGTGCTTCCGGAGTAGCCAGGAAAAGTCTCAACAGTCTTTCTTCCTCTTCAGAAGTCTCGGCTTCGAAATATTTATCGGCGAGATGTTTCCATTCCTCTTGTGTCCGCTTGGGGAGTTGTAAATGCTGCTGTCTCATTTGCTTCTTTCCTCCATTCTTTGATATATTTCTCGAATCGTTTTACGGGCTCTGCTCAGCTGGACCCTGACAGCCGCAGGCTGCATATTCAGGTCGTGAGCGATATGCTCATAGTCTTCTTCTTCAAATTCCTTCCGGCGCAGGATTTCCTGCTGGATGGGCGTAAGTCTTGACTGGATAATCCGTTCGACAGCTGCATAGGTTTCATCTCTTTCCAGCTGTTCATCCAGGCTGTCGGTTATGCCTCCGTCGCGATCCGGATCGATCTCTACTGTCTGATACCGTTGTTGCTTACGCCAGGAATCAATGCAGACGTTTTTTACGGTGGTTGTCATCAGCGCTTCTGCCTCTTTGGGTGAATGAATCGTGTTATGATGAGGCCACAGTTTGCAGAAAGCTTCCTGTAAGGCATCTTCAGCATCTTCTTCATTGGGAAGAAAGCGCAGGGCAAAACGCTTGAAGCGTTCTTGCAAATGCGAGAAGGTGACAACCAGTGTGTCTTTATTCTTGTCGTTCAACATCCGATTTTATCAGTTATCTTTTCTTGTTTCATAAGGAAAACGTACATACTCGAATTTTGTAACAAAGGAAAAGCAAATTTTTTTAGGATTACTTGTGCAGGGCCGGAAGTTGAATTGCGGGTATAAAAAAAGGCTATCCTCACGGACAGCCAATCTTCATTGTTAACCTTAAATCTAATACCATGAAAAACACGATGCAAATATATAGACTTTATGTTATGTAACATAGCCTTTGATCAGTTTTTCTTTGTATTTTAACAAGATTTAATATTATAATGTCCAATCTTACGCTATAACTGGATTCTGTAGACGGTGAAACTGCAAGGCTGGATAGTCAGTTTTGCTTTAGGAACTTCCAGTTCGATGCTGGATTCGACAGGCGTAAGCTGGGTGTCACTTAAATCCAGTGATTGCAGGGTTTGTACCTTCGCTGTCCGTTTGCCGTCGGCAAAGCCTTCCAGATTCCAGGTGATTCTGCGTTTGTACAGTCCGCTGTTCACTACCTTAATGATTAATTCGTTGGTCTGTTTGTCGATTGCCGCTGTCGCGTATAAGTCGTTTTCGCCGGCAACCGGCTGATTATTTCGGGTCAGTTTTACCACATCCGTTCCTTTGTTCTGCGAATACATCTGCTGTACATAATAATTCGGTGTTCTGAAAACCGATAAATTATCAAACCAGATCAGGTCGGGGCGCCATTGCCAGGCATCAACATGAGCAAACAAAGGCGCATACGTACATAAATGAACTACATCGGCATTGCGCTCCAGTCCGGTCATGAATGCAGCTTCACAAAGAGCCGCCAGAAAACTGTTGGCTTGTGTATCGGTATGGCAGGCATATTCACCGGCAAAGACTTTCGGTGCATTCCGGTCATACGAATCATATCGCTTGGCATTCGACAGGAACCATTCGGGCTGGCGGTAATAATGTTCGTCCACCAGATCAACCTTCAGTTTCTTCATTTCCGGCCACAAATAATCAAATTCTTCTCCGGAAGCTTGCGGGCCTGCTCCGCCAACAATCTTTATATCCGGATATTTGGCCCGGATGGCTTCCACAAAAGGTTTGAGTCTTTCTACATAAATAGAACCCCATTGTTCATTACCGATGGCAATATACTTCAGGTTAAATGATTCGGGATGTCCCATTTCCGCACGGATTTTACCCCATTTTGAAGTCGCCGGTCCGTTGGCAAATTCAATCAGATCGAGTGCGTCCTGGATATAAGGCTGCAATTCATTCAGAGGAGCATGTTCGTCCATATCGTCGTTTTCATACTGGCAGGAGAGTCCGCAGTTGAGAACAGGCAGCGGTTCTGCTCCGATATCTTCGCTTAACAAGAAATATTCATAGAAGCCAAGTCCCAGTGACTGGTAATAGTCCGGGAATTTCCGATAAGAGAATGTATAGAACCAGCGATTAATGTTTGTAGGTCGGTTTTCAACCGGACCGATTGTATTTTTCCATTGGTAGCGGGTTTCTCGGGTCGTTCCTTCAACGATGCAACCACCGGGGAAACGGAAAATGCCTGGATGCAATTCTTTCAGCGCTTCAACCAGGTCGGCCCGCAAGCCGTTTGCACGTTTCTTATAGGTGTTTTCCGGAAATAAAGAAATATGATCCATGTCGATGGTTCCGGCATCTTTCAGTGTGAGGCGCAGATGAGCCCGTTTTTCGGTATCTTTGGGTGTAAGCGTGACCGTATATTTTTTCCAGTCTTTCCCGGAAATGGTCATTTCCTTGGTCTCGAAAATCTCATTATCCTCGCTGATCAGTTCAATACGGAGGCGAATAGGAGCGTCCGACTGGGTGCGCGCATAGGCAGAAAGGAAGTATGATTCTCCGCCTTTAATACCCATTCCTTTGAACCCTTCGTTTTCCAATCCGGTCTGGGTGATTTCCTGGTTATAAGACAGACGAACGTAATGAGGATTGCGTTCGAAACAGGGATCTTTTTCAAGAATCTGTACAGTTCCGAAAGGAATCCAGCCCATGAGTGGTTCCTGAAACTCAAAAGAACGGTTTTTTACCAATTCTGCATACAATCCACCGTCAGCTCCAAAGTTGATGTCTTCAAAGAAAATGCCGTACATGGTAGGTTGTATAGGGAATAATGTCTGACCAGTTTGTATATCAAACTGAATTTCCCGGTTGTTGTCTTGGGCTAAAGCGGGCAAGACACTCAGTCCTGCGCTCAAACAGCACAGGCAAGCAAACTTTTGGAATTTTGTTTTCATATTCATGTATTCCTTTAAGGTGTATTTTTTACATTTGCCAAGATAAAAAGAAAAAATGGATTGGCAATAAAAAATTTTCGTATATTTGACCACTCTTTTGATGAACTGTAAGATAAGAGATGTTTATACGAAAATATTTGTTGAGAAAATGTACATAAAACAATTAATACTCAACTGAATATTTCCTTTTTTATGTAAGAAAATATAAATTAATGTTATATAACATCTTTCTTTCTGGTGCAACATTGAAAGAAGAATTTTACTTTTACAAGCAGTTTATAAACTTAATACGCATGGAAAACGAGAAAACAAAGTCTGGTTTATGCTTTGAAGCTTTTAAGAAGCAAGTTGATGGAAAAGAAACTTCAATTTGTGTCCTCTCCAATAAAAAAGGTGCTGAGGCCGTCATAACTAATTATGGTGCCAAAATAGTATCATTAATGGTTCCTGACAATAAAGGTAAATGGGTAGATGTTGTATTGGGGCATGCCTCTATCGATGATTATCTGTCATCGGGCGAACCTACCTTTGGTGCAACTTGTGGCCGGTATGCGAACCGAATAGCGAAAGGCCGTTTTGTTTTGGATGGAACAGTTTATGATCAGCTGGCAATCAATAACGGACCGAACAGCCTGCATGGCGGTCTGCGCGGTTTTCATTTCCGGGTATGGGATATGGAACAGGTCGATCCGCAGACGGCACGTTTAACTTATGTAGCGGCTGATGGGGAAGAAGGTTATCCCGGAGAATTGACGGCTGTCGTTACTTATCATCTGGCAGATGATAACGAAATGGTCATTTCTTATCAGGCAAAAACAACGAAACCTACGGTTGTTAATTTAACCAATCATTCTTATTTTAATCTGTCGGGCGAAGGCGACCGTTACATTGGGGATCATATCCTGATGATTGATGCGGATGCTTATCTGCCGACTGATGAGACAGCCATTCCTTACGGCTCTCAGGAAAAAGTAGCGGGAACGCCGATGGATTTCACTCAACCGCATGAAATAGGAGAACGGATTAACGACAGTTTCCAGCAGTTGATCTTTGGAAAGGGATACGATCATTGCTATGCATTAAATAAGGAAGGGAATGAAATGGCACTGGCTTCGCGCTGCTATTCCCCTAAGACAGGTATTGTGATGGAAACCTATACCACAGAACCGGGTATTCAACTTTATACAGCCAATTGGTTGAATGAATCAATCATTGGTAAAAACGGTCATCCTTACCCAGAACGCTGTTCTTTCTGTTTGGAAACACAACATTTCCCCGATAGTCCGAATAAGCCGGAATATCCATCAACTGTTTTGCGCCCGGGAGAAATCTTCCAGAGTCAGACAGTATATAAATTTAGCGTAGAATAATCAATAAAACATTAATAATTAAACGACTTAAAAACAAATGAATTCAACTAATCAGAAAAATTACACATTGCCTATCATTATGATGGTGGCATTGTTTTTTATGATCTCATTCGTAACGGGTCTGCAGAATCCGTTCGGAGTCATTGTTAAAAACCAGTTTCAGGCAACGAACCTGATGTCACAGTTGGGTAACGCCGCCAACTTTATCGCTTATGCGTTCATGGGTGTGCCTGCCGGTATGCTGTTACAGAAAATTGGTTACAAGAAAACAGCCTTATTAGCTATCATCGTTGGTTTTGTGGGCGTGTTTATTTCTTATTTGTCAGGTTTGGCAGGAAGCTATGCCATTTACTTGACAGGTGCTTTTGTCTCAGGTTTTTCTATGTGTATGTTGAATACCGTAGTTAACCCGATGTTGAATACCTTAGGTGGTGGCGGTAATAAAGGAAACCAGCTGATTCAGGTTGCGGGTTCTGTGAACTCCATCGGTGCAACAATCGTTCCGGTATTGGTAGGTTATTTAATGGGTGATGCTGCTCGGGCAACTATTAGTGATGCTGCTCCAGCTCTGTTCTTGGCGATGGGTATCTTTGCTTTGGCATTTATCGTATTGATCAGTATGAGTATTCCGGAGCCAAGTCTGGAACGTCAGCAGAAAAATACAGGTGCTCCTGATAAATACAGCGCATTCTCTTTCCGTCACTTTATTTTAGGAACAGTAGCTATTTTTATTTATGTAGGTGTTGAAGTAGGTATTCCTAACTTTATGAACCTGTTTGCTACGAGTGATGAGCTGGGTATTGACCCGACAACCGCTGGTAGTCTGGTGGGTACTTACTGGTTCCTGATGATGGTAGGACGTTTGTGTGGTGCTTCTTTAGGTGCTCGGATCTCAAGTAAATCTATGTTGACTTTGGCTTCAGCAGTAGGTCTTGTATTTATCTTGATTGCTATTTTTGCTCCGATTACAACGAAAGTGAGCATGCCGGTATTCTTGTCAAGCTTGTCATTCGGTATGGTTGAAGTTCCAATTGGTATCATGTTTTTGGCTCTTTGTGGTTTGTGTACATCAATCATGTGGGGTGGAATCTTCAACCTGGCTGTTGAAGGCTTGGGAAAATACACCGAAGCTGCTTCCGGATTCTTCATGGTAATGGTTTGCGGTGGTGGTATTCTGCCGTTGATTCAGGGTGTAGTTGCTGATAATGCTGGTTTCCAGGCAAGTTATTTCGTTATCTTGGTTGGTTTGGCTTATCTGTTATACTATGCATTGGTTGGAAGTAAGAATGTCAATAAAGATATTCCTGTTGATTGATTAAGCGAGAATAAAATTATAGGGTAAAAGTAGCTAAGTAGGGTTACTATTCTACTTAGCTGCTTATTTTTTTAATTGAATATTATTTGTCATTATGAAAGAGAAGATCAGTAAGAAATTCCAGGAACTGTTTAATACAACGGGTGCTTTTTATGCTTCACCAGGTCGTATTAACTTGATAGGTGAACATACAGATTATAACGGAGGTTTTGTTTTCCCTGGTGCCATCGATAAAGGCATGATTGCAGAAATCAAGCCTAATGGAACAGGAAAAGTACGTGCATTTTCGATTGATTTGAATGATTATGCAGAATTTGGCTTGACAGAAGAGGATGCACCAAAGGCCAGCTGGGCGCGTTATATCTTTGGTGTATGCCGTGAAATCATCAAACGAGGTGGCAATATTCAGGGATTTGATACCACATTTGCCGGAGATGTTCCTTTAGGAGCAGGCATGTCTTCTTCTGCTGCTTTGGAAAGTACTTATGCCTTTGCCTTGAATGAAATCTTTGAATTGAACATTGATAAGTTTGAACTGGCAAAAATCGGTCAGGCTACAGAACACAATTATTGTGGTGTAAATTGTGGTATTATGGACCAGTTCGCTTCTGTTTTTGGTAAGAAAGGCCATCTGATCCGTTTGGATTGTCGTTCATTGGAATACAAATATTTCCCGTTTGATCCGGAAGCTGCTGGTTATAAACTGGTCTTGCTGGATTCAGTAGTTAAACATGAACTGGCTTCATCTGCCTATAACAAACGCCGTCAGTCTTGTGAAAACGTTGTTGCAGCAATTAAGCGTAATCATCCGGAAGTGGAATTCCTGAGAGATGCTACGATGGAAATGTTGAATGAAGTGAAGGCTGATGTAAGTGCTGAAGACTATATGCGTGCTGAATATGTTATCGAAGAAATTCAGCGAGTATTGGATGTTTGTGATGCATTGGAAAAAGGCGATTACGAAACAGTCGGAGAAAAGATGTATGGAACGCACTACGGCATGAGCAAATTGTATGAAGTTAGTTGCGAAGAACTTGATTTCTTAAATGATATTGCCAAGGAATGTGGCGTAACTGGTTCTCGTGTGATGGGAGGAGGTTTCGGCGGTTGTACCATCAATTTGGTAAAGGCGGATAAATATGATGCTTTTGTAGCGAAAGCTTTTGCTGAATATACGAAGAAGTTTGGTCATGAGCCTAAATTATACAATGTAGTTATCAGTGATGGTGCCAGACGTCTGGCTTAATTCACGTTTATAATTCCTAAATATTATGTCAACATTATATTATCAGGGTGAGTCTAAAATCTTTGTTGCTGTCGATTGTATTTTGATCGGATTCGATAACAGAGAACTGCATGTACTGTTGTATAAACGTTCTTTTGAACCTCTGAAGGGTTCATGGTCTTTGATGGGCGGATTTGTCCGTGAAGGAGAAAGTGTATCTCAGGCTGCTAACAGAGTCCTGACAGATTGTTCTGGAGTTGACAATTTATTTATGGAGCAAGTAGGAGTTTATGGAGAGATAACCCGCGATTTAGGAGAGCGGGTTATCTCTGCTGCTTATTATGCACTAGTCAATATGGCTAGTATAGATGTAGATACCCTGAAAGCCCATGATGCTGTTTGGGTTAAGATTACCGAACTGCCAGAACTGATTTTTGATCACAAACAAATGATAGAAGACTCAATAGCTATTTTGCAGCGCAAGGCGGCTACTCATCCAATTGGATTTAATCTTCTTCCCGAGAAATTTACTTTACCACAACTGCAAACATTGTATGAAGCCATTTATCAGGCACCCTTGGACAAGCGAAATTTCCGCAAGAAAATTAATTCTATGGATATATTGGAAAAACTGGAAGAAAAGGATAAAAGCTCATCTAAGAGAGGTGCTTTCTATTATACTTTCAATAAGGAAAAGTATGATGATTTGCAGCATAAAGGTGTTTGTTTTTCTTTGTAATTAGTACAAATGTCAATTTTATTTTCATAAAAAGTAGCTCATTCGTGTCAAAGCGATTGTTTTGCTGATGAATTATGTTTAAATTTGCAAACAAATTAACGAATAGCGATATGAACGACATTAAATTAATGAATAGAGCAGCTGATAATATACGTATTTTGGCTGCATCCATGGTTGAAAAGGCTAAATCAGGACACCCGGGTGGTGCAATGGGCGGCGCAGACTTTGTCAACGTATTGTTCTCTGAATTTTTAGTATATGATCCGCAGAATCCAAGATGGGAAGGACGTGACCGTTTCTTTTTGGACCCGGGACATATGTCTCCGATGTTGTATTCTGTACTGGCTTTGACCGGTAAGTTTACAATGGATGAATTGAAAGACTTCCGTCAGTGGGGCTCTGTCACTCCCGGACATCCAGAAGTAAATGTAGATAGAGGTATTGAAAATACTTCAGGTCCGTTAGGCCAGGGGCATACATATGCAGTAGGAGCAGCTATTGCGGCTAAGTTCCTTCAGGCCCGTTTAGGCAAAGAAGTAATGGATCAGACTATTTATGCCTATATTTCTGATGGCGGCATACAAGAGGAAATATCTCAAGGAGCAGGACGTGTTGCTGGTACATTGGGCCTGGATAATTTGATTATGTTCTACGATGCCAACAATATTCAGCTTTCTACGAAAGTAGACGAGGTTGATAATGAAAATGTCGCTTTAAAATATGAGTCATGGGGTTGGAAGGTTATTTCGATCGATGGTAATGACGCAGACGCTATTCGTCAGGCTTTGAAAGAAGCAAAAGCTGAGAAAGAAAGACCTACTTTGATTATTGGTACAACTGTTATGGGCAAAGGCGCATTAGGTGCTGATCATAGCAGTTATGAAAATAAGGTTTCCACACATGGCCAGCCATTATCAGCTGCCGGTGTTTCAATGGAAGATACAATTAAGAACTTGGGCGGAGACCCGGAAAACCCATTTGTTATTTTCCCTGAAGTGGCAGCTTTATATGCAAAAAGAGAAGCTGAATTGAATGAATTAATGGCCGAGAAGAAAGCTGCTAAGGCGGCTTGGGCAGAAGCTCATCCGGATTTGGCTGTTAAAATGGCAAACTGGTTTGCTGGAAAGATTCCTGAAATAGATTGGGCCGGCATTCAACAGAAAGCCAATCAGGCAACTCGAGCTGCTTCGGCTACCGTATTAGGCGTATTGGCTTCTTCGGTAGAGAATATGATTTGCGCTTCAGCCGATTTGTCTAATTCGGATAAGACAGATGGTTTCTTGAAGAAGACACATGCCTTTGTGAAAGGCGATTTCAGTGGAGCCTTTTTCCAGGCAGGTGTGGCTGAACTGACGATGGCTTGTATCTGTATTGGTATGTCATTGCATGGTGGTGTCATCGCTGCGTGTGGTACGTTCTTTGTCTTCTCAGACTATATGAAACCTGCTTTGCGAATGGCTGCCTTAATGGAACAGCCGGTTAAGTTCATCTGGACACATGATGCTTTCCGTGTTGGAGAAGATGGTCCGACTCACCAGCCGGTTGAACAGGAAGCGCAGGTTCGTTTGTTGGAGAAGCTGAAGAACCATAAAGGACAGAATTCTATGTTGGTACTTCGTCCGGCAGATGGTGCTGAGACTACTGTTGCATGGAAAATGGCGATGGAAAATATGTCAACGCCGACTGCGTTAATTTTGTCCCGTCAAAATATAACTGATCTTCCTGCGAAGGGAAATCGATATCAAGAGGCATTAGGAGCAGAGAAGGGTGCTTATATTCTGAATGAGGATGCCAATCCGGATGTTACGTTGATTGCGTCAGGTTCTGAAGTATCTACTTTGGTGGATGGTGCTGCTTTATTAAGAGCTGACGGTGTTAAGGTTCGTATCGTTTCTGTTCCGTCAGAAGGATTGTTCCGTGCTCAGCCGAAAGATTATCAGTATTCTGTCATTAAGCCGGACGGTAAGAACTTTGCATTGACAGCCGGTTTGCCGGTAAGCATGGAAAGCTTGGTAGGTTTCAATGGTCGTGTATGGGGAATGAATTCATTTGGTTATTCCGCTCCATACAAAGTATTGGATGAAAAATTAGGCTTTACAGGTCAGAATGTATATAAACAGGTAAAAGAGTTATTGGCTGAATAAATATTCTATGAAAACAATTGGATTGTGTTGCGATCATGCCGGATTCCCTTTGAAGGAATTTGTAAAGAAGGTTTTTAGAGAAAGAGGTTGGGAGTTCAAAGATTTCGGGACTAATTCTGCGGATAGTTGTGATTATCCTGATTTTGCTCATCCTTTAGCAGAGGCAGTAGAAAAGGGCGAAGTTTATCCGGGTATTGCTATCTGTGGATCTGGTAACGGTATCAGTATGACATTGAATAAGCATAAAGCAATTCGTGCAGCTCTTTGCTGGAAAGAGGAACTGGCTGTTTTGGCACGTGCGCATAATGACGCCAATGTCTTGGTTATGCCGGGTCGTTTTATTTCAGAAGAAGAAGCATTGAAAGTCATGGATGCATTTTTCAGTACACCTTTTGAAGGCGGACGTCATCAGCGTAGAGTAGAAAAAATATCTGAATTCTAATTATACATAGAATAAAATACATTGAATCCTTCTTGTGGTTTTCGCAAGAAGGATTTTTTTATGCTCTTCTCAGTTTCATTTAGCTCATTACAGACCTTTCTTTTAGCTGTCAAAATGAGGAAAACGGCTGTTTAAAATTCCAATTGGTTTTTCGTAATTAAAATTTGCTTTCTTGGAAGAAAAAAGATAGATTTGCGATATAGGTTTGATTGAAAAATACGGAAGGAAAATGGAAGACAACAAAAATAGAATGATATTGACCATCGGTCGTCAGTTTGGAAGTGGTGGCCGTGAAATTGGCATGAAATTAGCGAAAGTCTTGGGAATAGGCTATTATGATAAGGAACTGATAGCCGTAGCTGCCCGTGAAAGTGGCTTATGTACCGAAGTCTTTGAGAAGGCTGATGAGCGGGCATCAAGTGGTATGGCTTATGCTTTTACGATGGGTTATCCGTATATGGGCATGTTTATGCCTTATAATGATATCCTGTCAAATGATGAGCTGTTCCGTATCCAAAGCGAGGCAATCCGGAATCTGGCGGCGAAGGAGTCGTGTGTGATGGTTGGCCGTTGTGCCGATTATATCTTGCGGGATGACCCGGCTTGCATCAGTTTCTTTATTCATAATAATCCGGAGATTCGCGTTCAGCGTATTGTTGAGAGTATGGGCGTTTCTGTTGAAGAAGCGAAGAATCTGATGATGAAGACGGATAAAGGACGCGCATCTTACTATAATTATTATACTAATAAAACATGGGGCGCTGCCGCTTCCTATAATCTTTCCATTGATGCTTCGATATTAGGTATTGATGATACGGTTGATTTCATCAAGACATTTGTGGAGAGAAAGCTAAGGAAATAATTCCAGTTAAGCTGATTTATACAGAAACTTCCACTTCTGCATCCGCTCTGTTCGGATAGAAGTGGAAGTTTTTGTATGGGGAAAACTTATTTTACTTCGAGAACTACAATTGACTGGGCGGGCATTTGGACATGCAGCAAACCGTCTTTGTCAATTTTTGCTCCTTTGAAATCTTTCGGTTCTGCCTGATGTGGCTGATCAAATGTGTTATGGGCATTGATGTTGTTGCCAGCCAGGATGCGGCCACTGACTTCCTTGAGTTGTAATCCTTGTAAATCAATTTGTACGTCTTCCGTCTGTTCGAGGTCTACATTTGCCAGGCTGATGTGTATTTTACCGGCTTTATCTTTCGAGGCCGAAACACTGAGCATCGGAACTGTACGATCATCTCTTACTTTTACCTGATCACAAATCAGATCCAACGGCAACCAGGTTGCGTCCTGATGTACTTTATACATTTCGAATACGTGATAGGTCGGTGTCAGGAGCATTTTCTTTCCGTTTGTCAGAATAACAGACTGGAGTACATTAACAATCTGGGCAATATTCGTCATCTGGATGCGATCACAGTATTTGTGGAACAGATTCAATGTCAGTGCTGCCACAAAAGCATCACGCATGGTATTCTGCTGGTAAAGGTGACCGGCGTTGGTTCCCGGTTCAACGTCCCACCAAGTTCCCCATTCATCTACCATCAGGGCGATATTCTTTTTCGGATCATATTTATCCATGATTTGGATATGCTTTTGGATGACCGGTTCGATTTCCAGACATTTTCCCATGGTCCAGTAGAAGTCATCCGGATCGAAATCGGTGGCCGAACCTTTACTTCCGTCCCAGCCGGTTACTGTATAATAATGTAAAGAAATGCCATCCATGCGTCCACCGATGTTTTTCATCAGGACTTCTGTCCAGTTATAGTCATAATCACTGGCTCCGCTGGCTACTTTGAATAGCTGATTTCCGTCGTAATTCCGGCAATAAGTAGAATATCGTCTGTATAAGTCCGAATAGTATTCCGGACGCATGCTTCCACCGCAGCCCCAGCTTTCATTGCCGACACCGATGTATTTTACTTTCCAGGCTTTGTCTCGTCCGTTCTGTCTTCTCAACCGGGCCATCGGACTGTCGCCTTCAGACGTCATATATTCGATCCATTTGGCCATTTCTTCCACACTTCCGCTGCCGACATTGAGGCTGACGTAGGGTTCGCAACCGATCAGTTCACACAGATTGAGAAATTCGTGTGTACCAAAGCTGTTGTCTTCGATGGTTCCACCCCAGTTGTTATTGACCATTTTGGGGCGTTGCTCTTTAGGACCGATGCCATCCATCCAGTGATATTCGTCGGCAAAGCAACCTCCCGGCCAGCGAAGAACAGGAACTTGCAGTTTTTTCAACGCTTCGAGGACATCGGTTCTGTAACCTTGCGTATTGGGAATATCGCTGTCCGGACCAACCCAAAGGCCTCCGTAAATACAACTTCCCAAATGTTCGGCAAAATGTCCGTACAAGTTTTTGTTGATTGTGGTTGTACCTTTGTCCGGATAAATGCGGACTGATGCATCTCGTTGTGCCCATGCCGGTAATGCAACGGCTGCTAATAGTAATAGAATTGCTTTCTTCATGGAAAAATGTTTAAGATTGTTATTATTGGCAAATATACACTTTCTTTATAAATACACAAGTATAAATGGAAGAAATTGTGTGATAATGAGAAATAAAAGTCGGATTCGGTAAAAATAAAACAAACGGGAATCGTTGTCGAAACAAACGGGATTTATTTATGGAATAAACGAGAATCATTTGGAGTTACAGGCAGCCCGAAGCCGATAAATATTTTTGATATTGCAATAAAAGAATTCAATCAAAAGTTTCTTGATGAATTCGAAAGTAGAGATTATCTTTGCAATAGAAAAAATGAATTAATAGTAATAACAACCAATAAAATTAGCGATTATGAAAAAGAAATGGATTTGTACAGTATGTGGTTATGTTCATGAAGGTGATGAAGCTCCAGATTTCTGCCCGCAGTGTAAACAACCAAAAAGCAAGTTCAGAGAATTAATTGAAACAACAGGTGCGCTGTCTTTTGCAGACGAACATGTTTTAGGCGTAGCAAAAGGTTGTGATGATGAAATGATCAAAGATTTGAACGCTCATTTCATGGGAGAATGTACAGAAGTTGGTATGTACTTGGCGATGAGTCGTCAGGCTGATCGTGAAGGTTATCCTGAAGTGGCTGACGCTTTCAAACGCTATGCTTGGGAAGAAGCTGAACATGCAGCTAAATTCGCTGAATTGTTAGGTGATGTTGTATGGGATACTAAGACTAACCTGGAAAAGCGTATGAATGCTGAACAGGGTGCTTGCGAAGATAAGAAACGTATTGCAACACGTGCAAAACAGTTGAACCTGGATGCTATTCATGATACAGTTCATGAAATGTGCAAGGACGAAGCTCGTCACGGTAAAGGCTTCGAAGGTTTGTTCAACCGTTATTTCAAGAAATAATTATATTATTCGGTTCTGAAGCCGGTATTCTTAGGTAGTAGAAATTACTTCCGGGAATACCGGTTTTTTATGCACAAAAGAAAGCCCTGTCAGAAGTGATGCGAGAAGGTCAGCCCAATTCCTTGTGGAGCATTAACCGGATCGGGAGCATATAGAAAATGATACCGGTAATACAATTGGATCTGATTGCGGGGATTCAGCTGGTAGTCACATCCAGCCGATAGGCGAAGGCGGTCGAGTGCCAGACTTCCCCGATAGGTATTGTTGAAAGTCTCTGCATATACAAACGGATAAAAATCAGATTCCGGGATGTGATATTGTATTGTAAGCATAGATCGCAAATAGCTGGTTGGTTGTTTTTTATGCTTGGCATACGTACTCTGGAAACGCTCCCGGATAGAAAATACAAACGGACCGCACGGCTGCTTGGCCGTTACATATAATAAATAGCGATGCCGGTGTTGTGTGTTATCATACAGATTGAGCAGATGCATATAAGCTATGCCAGCCTTTATCTGGGGATGAATCTTATAGTTGAGTTCGGCTGTGCCCAAAAGCCATTGCATTTGTGAAAAGTCGATAGCCGATCGCAAGTCTTCCTCCACCACAAATGATAGCTTTTTATAGATTTTCCCTGTCAGACTGATTTTTAACGCCTGGCTGAATCCTTCTTCCCCCCAGATATAAAAAGGCAACAATATATGAATACAGCTAAAAAGATACAGTAATCGTTTCTTCATGTTTTTTGCGTTTTATGCTTTGCGCGATCTTCTTACAAAGATAAGATATTTCGTTGGCCTGGATGCCTATTTTGTAGCAGTAAATGGATTACTGGGTATTTATATTTAGGTTTTCCCTTAGAAGTTTACCGTTCCACAAGGGTGAAACGATAAATATAATACGAGTAAGTATGAAAATTGGTTTCTCAAGAAGGTAAAATTGTAATCTCTGCTTTGCAATTTTATAGAAGTTGTATATCTTTGCGCTGTTAATGATAAAGCGAGAAATAGTAGGTGGAATCATTTTTTCGTACACATAAATATCTGGTGGAACATTTGCAACCGTCCGTGCGGCGCGAGTTGATGGATGAGATCAACTGGAACGATCGGCTGATCGGCATCAAAGGTTCCCGGGGTGTTGGAAAAACAACTTTCTTGTTGGATTATGCCCGTGAATACTTCGGAGCAGACAATAAGAAATGCTTGTATGTAAATTTGAATCACTTTTATTTCACCGCTCGAACATTAGTCGACTTTGCAGATGAATTTCAGCGGAACGGTGGGGAAGTCTTGCTTATTGACCAGGTTTTTAAATATTCGGGCTGGTCAAAAGAGCTGCGGTATTGTTATGACCATTTTCCTAATCTGCGTATTGTTTTCTCCGGTTCATCGGTGATGCGGCTGAAAGAAGAAAATCCGGATTTGGCCGGAAAAGTCGTTTCCTATAATCTGCGGGGATTTTCTTTTCGGGAGTTTCTGAATATGATGGCAGAACAGAATTTTCCTTCGTATACACTGGATGAACTGTTGGCCAATCATCAGCAGATAGCAGAGGAAATATCAGCCTGTGTCAATCCGTTGGATTATTTCCAGGACTATATGCATCATGGTTTTTATCCTTTTTTCCGGGAGAAACGGAATTTCTCGGAGAATTTGCTGAAGACCATGAATATGATGCTGGAAGTAGATGTACTTTACATCAAACAAATCGAACAAAGTTATCTGCCAAAGTTAAGAAAATTACTATATTTGCTTGCTGTATATGGGCCAGGATCGCCGAATGTAAGTCAGCTGAGTAAGGAAATAGAGACTTCGCGGGCAACCGTGATGAATTATATCAAATATCTGGCTGATGCCCGTTTGGTTAACATTCTGTATCCAAAAGGAGAATCGTTCCCTAAGAAACCTTCAAAAGTCTACTTGTACAATTCGAATCTGATGTATCCGATTTGTCCGGTAGAAGCGGTCAACAGAGAGGTCGCGAGAGAATCTTTTTTCTTTAATCAGCTTCAGAAAGACAACGAAGTAAACGCAGGAATTAAGAATGCTCATTTTTTGGTGAACCGTTCATATCCTTTTCGGATAGAAGATAATATGAAATTTAAAAACAGTGCAGATATGTATTATGCCGTTGATCAGACAAAGATAGGTGAAGGAAACGCAATTCCGCTTTGGCTTTTCGGCTTTTTATATTAATAACGATGTCTTTACATACTAATAGTTTATAGATCTATGACAAAAGAAAAGAAATTTATCACATGTGATGGTAATGAAGCAGCTGCTCATATTTCATATATGTTCAGTGAAGTTGCTGCGATTTATCCTATCACTCCGTCATCTACCATGGCAGAACATGTAGATGAATGGGCAGCAGCTGGCCGCAAGAATATCTTCGGTGAAACTGTAATGGTTCAGGAAATGCAATCAGAAGGTGGTGCTGCTGGAGCTGTTCATGGTTCTTTGCAGGCCGGTGCATTGACTACTACTTATACGGCTTCTCAGGGTCTGTTGTTGATGATCCCGAACATGTATAAGATCGCCGGTGAATTACTGCCTTGCGTATTCCATGTATCTGCTCGTACATTGGCATCTCATGCTTTATGTATCTTTGGTGATCATCAGGATGTCATGTCTTGCCGTCAGACAGGTTTCGCTATGTTGTGCGAAGGTTCTGTTCAGGAAGTGATGGATTTGGCTGGTGTAGCTCACCTGGCAACATTGAAATCTCGTGTACCATTTATTAACTTCTTTGATGGTTTCCGTACTTCTCACGAAATTCAGAAAATCGAGAAATTGGATAACGAAGATTTGGCTCCGCTGATCGATCAGAAAGCTTTGGCTGAGTTCCGTGCTCGTGCCTTGAATCCTCAGAAACCGGTAGCTCGTGGTATGGCTGAGAATCCGGATCACTTCTTCCAGCACAGAGAATCTTCTAATCCGTTCTATGATGCAGTACCTGCTATTGTAGAAGAATACATGAACGAAATCAGCAAGATTACAGGTCGTAAACACGGATTGTTCGATTATTATGGAGCTGAGGATGCAGATCGGGTTATCATCGCTATGGGTTCTGTAACAGAAGCTGCTCGTGAAGCGATCGATTATCTGACAAGCAAAGGTGAAAAAGTAGGTTTGGTTTCTGTACACTTGTATCGTCCGTTCTCTGCTAAACACTTCTTGGCTGCTGTTCCTAAGACTGTAAAGCATATTGCTGTTCTGGATCGTACGAAAGAACCGGGTGCTAACGGCGAACCGTTGTATCTGGACGTTAAGGAATGTTTCTACGGTGTAGAAAATGCTCCGCTGATTGTAGGTGGCCGTTATGGTTTGGGTTCTAAGGATACAACTCCGGCTCAGATCTTGGCTGTTTACGAGAACCTGTCTCTGGCTATGCCGAAGAATCAGTTCACTATCGGTATTGAAGATGATGTAACTTTCACATCTCTGCCTAAGAAAGAAGAAATTGCTTTGGGCGGCGAAGGCATGTTCGAAGCTAAATTCTATGGTTTGGGTGCTGATGGTACAGTAGGTGCAAACAAGAACTCTGTTAAGATCATCGGTGACAATACTGACAAATACTGCCAAGCTTACTTCGCTTATGACTCTAAGAAGTCTGGAGGTTTCACTTGCTCTCACCTGCGTTTCGGTGATCATCCGATCCGTTCTACTTATTTGGTAAATACACCGAACTTCGTTGCTTGCCACGTTCAGGCTTATCTGCACATGTATGATGTGACTCGCGGTTTGCGTGAAAACGGTACCTTCTTGTTGAATACTATCTGGGAAGGCGAAGAACTGGCTAAGAACTTACCAAACAACGTAAAACGTTATTTCGCTCAGAAGAATATCACTGTTTATTATATCAATGCAACCAAGATTGCTCAGGAAATCGGTTTGGGTAATCGTACCAATACCATCCTGCAGTCTGCATTCTTCCGTATCACAGGTGTAATTCCTGTTGACTTGGCTATCGAACAGATGAAGAAATTCATCGTTAAGTCATACGGTAAGAAGGGTGAAGATGTGGTTAACAAGAACTATGCTGCCGTTGACCGTGGTGGTGAATACCATCAGTTGACAGTTGATCCGGCTTGGGCTAATCTGCCTGCTGATGAAAAGGCTGCCAACAACGATCCGGATTTCATCAACGAAGTAGTTCGTCCGATCAATGCACAGGATGGTGACCTGTTGAAGGTTTCTGCATTCAAGGGTATTGAAGATGGTACTTGGCATCAGGGGACTGCTAAATATGAAAAACGTGGTGTAGCTACTTTCGTTCCGGTATGGAATGAAGCTAACTGTATCCAGTGTAACCAGTGTGCTTATGTTTGTCCTCACGCATCTATCCGTCCGTTCGTATTGGATGAAGAAGAACTGAAGGGTGCAAACTTCGCTACAATCGCAGTGAAGGCTCCGGCTACTATGAAGGGCATGGCTTTCCGTATGCAGGTTGACGTAATGGATTGCTTGGGTTGTGGTAACTGTGCTGATGTTTGTCCGGGCTTCAAGGGTAACAAGGCTTTGTCTATGGTTCCGCTGGAAGGTCAGGAAGCAGAAGCTGCTAACTGGGATTACTGTGTAGCTAATGTGAAGCCAAAACAGCACTTGGTTGATATTAAATCAAATGTAAAGAATTCACAGTTCGCTACTCCGCTGTTTGAGTTCTCAGGCGCATGCTCTGGTTGTGGTGAAACTCCGTATGTAAAACTGATTTCTCAGTTGTTCGGTGATCGTGAAATGGTTGCCAATGCAACAGGATGTTCTTCTATCTATTCAGGATCTGTTCCTTCTACTCCTTATACAACCAACGAAAAGGGTCATGGTCCGGCTTGGGCTAACTCATTGTTCGAAGACTTCTGTGAGTTTGGTTTAGGTATGGAGTTGGCTAACGAAAAGATGCGTGCTCGTATCCAGAAGACAATGGAAGCCGCTATCGCAGCTGAAGGTACTCCGGCAGAATACAAAGAAGTATTCCAGGCTTGGATCGATAACCAGAACGATGCAGACAAGACGAAGGAATTAGCAGAAAAGATCATTCCGATGGTTGAAGCTGCTAAAGATAAATGTGCTAATTGCGCAACTATCGCTGAGTTGTCTCACTTCCTGGTTAAACGTTCTCAGTGGATCATCGGTGGTGATGGTGCTTCTTACGATATCGGTTACGGAGGTTTGGATCATGTAATCGCTTCAGGTAAGAATGTAAATATCCTGGTATTGGATACAGAAGTATATTCAAATACGGGAGGTCAGTCTTCAAAGGCAACTCCGGTAGGTGCTATCGCTAAGTTTGCTGCAGCAGGTAAACGTGTACGTAAGAAGGATCTGGGCTTAATGGCTACAACTTACGGCTACGTATATGTTGCTCAGATTGCTATGGGTGCAGACCAGGCTCAGACACTGAAAGCCCTTCGTGAAGCAGAAGCTTATGATGGTCCTTCTCTGATCATTGCTTATGCTCCTTGTATCAACCACGGTTTGAAGAAGGGTATGGGTAAATCTCAGGCAGAAGAAAAGGCTGCTGTTGAATGCGGTTACTGGCATTTGTGGCGTTATAATCCTGCTTTGGAAGCTGAAGGCAAGAATCCGTTCACACTGGATAGCAAAGAACCGGATTGGAGCAAGTTCCAAGACTTCTTGAAAGGTGAAGTTCGTTTTGCCTCTGTTATGAAACAATATCCGGCTGAAGCAGCAGAATTGTTCCAGGCTGCAGAAGATAATGCTAAGTGGCGTCTGCGTAGCTATAAGCGTATGGCTGCTGAAAACTGGAATGTTGAAGCTTGATTTTAACTTTTAGCCTGTAATATTATTCCTTGTTTTAAGGTAGAAATATATCATAAGGCTGTATAAATAGTAAGGTGTGTCAAATGGAAGTTTTGCTTCGTTGGCACACCTTATTTTTTTTGTTGCGTTTTTAGTGGCGTGAACCAGCTTTATCTCAAACCGGATTATTCATATAGAATCTTCTGTTTTTATAAGAAGCCTTCTTGCTCGCTCAAAATATTTAGGTATATTTGTGTTACAATAAATGGGAAGAAATGGAATTTGACAAAAGACATAGTTATTTAATTCAATGGCTGATCGGGATTGGAGATCTGGTAGTATTGAATATCATGTTTATTGTGGTGTATATGCTGTTGGGCTCGTTTTATACGAAAGCCATAGCGTATAATATTCGGGAAGTTTTGTTGTTGTTGAATTTCTGTTATTTTTTGTCGCTGTATTTTATCCCGATTCAGTTACATAAATCTATCGTTTATCTGGACAAAGTCGTTCAGCGGGCTTGTGGTTTGATTACTTTGCTGATTTTCTTGTTTAGTACCTGCCTGATATTCCTGAATGTAGGCGATGTACTTGCTACCTTTTTATTGGTGTATTATGTATCTACTTTGGTTGTCTTTTCATGTTGGCGTGTCTGTGTCAGGATGCTGCTGAAGTTTTACCGCCGGAAAGGATATAATTTCAAGAAAGTAATTATTGTGGGTGCCGGAAAGAACGGTATGGAACTGTATCGTGTCATGAAGGATGATATCTCATCTGGTTTTAATATCTTGGGGTTCTTTGACGACAATCTGGCACTTAAAGATATTTTGCCGAACTATTTAGGAACAACTGATCAGGTGGAAAAATATGCTGTGGAAAAGGATATTGATGAGATCTATTGTACGTTGCCGGGAACAAATGATGAGAAAATTCTCCGTCTGCTTAATTTCTCGGAAAAGAATATGATTCGTTTCTATATGGTTCCTGAGATATACAGGAATATCAAGAAGAGTATGGTGATGGAAATCCTGGAATCAATTCCGCTTTTGACGTTGCGTCGTGAGCCATTGCAGGCTTTTTATAACCGGGCTTTAAAGCGGGCTTTTGATATTGTCTTTTCATTATGTATTCTTTGTACGATTTTCCCTATTCTATATATTGTTATTGGCTTCTTGATTAAGCGGAGTTCTCCGGGCCCCATTTTCTTTAAACAAAAGCGTACTGGCTTATATGGTCGGGATTTTGAATGCTACAAATTCCGGACGATGCGTGTGAATGCTGAGGCAGATACGATGCAGGCCGTGAAAGATGATCCGAGAAAAACGAAGATTGGAGATTTTTTACGAAGGACTAATTTGGATGAGTTTCCTCAATTTATCAATGTCTTGAAAGGCGATATGTCGGTGGTAGGTCCTCGTCCACATATGTTAAAACATACAGAACAATATTCGGCTTTGATTGACAAATATATGGTACGTCATTTGGTTAAGCCCGGTGTAACCGGTTGGGCACAGGTGACAGGCTATCGGGGCGAAACCAAAACATTGGAGCAAATGGAAGGGCGTGTTAAGCGGGATGTCTGGTATATTGAAAACTGGTCTTTCTTCCTGGATCTTAAGATTATAGTCGTAACATTACTGAATATGTGCCGAGGAGAGAAGAATGCTTATTGACAAGCAATGCACAGATTTTCCGCATTTGTGTAATCTTGTATTTATAAATATCGTATCTTTGCAGCCATGGGAAGAATTGTAGCAATAGATTACGGCAGGAAACGGTCTGGAGTGGCTGTGACAGACACTTTGCAGATGATAGCTAATGGTTTGACTACTGTACCGAGTGGAGAACTGGTGAAGTTTTTATCAGATTATGTAGCGAAAGAACCTGTCGACCTGTTTGTAGTAGGACAGCCTAAGCAAATGAATAATGAGCCTTCGGAAAATATGAAATATGTGGAGGCTTTCGTTACTCATTTGAAAAGATCGATTCCGCAGATCCCTGTTCAATATTACGATGAACGCTTTACATCGGTATTGGCACACAAGGCCATGTTGGACGGAGGATTGAAGAAGAAGAAGAGACAGGAGAAAGCTTTGGTGGATGAAATCAGTGCTGTTATAATTCTTCAGGCATATTTGGAAAGTAAAAAATATCAGTTATAAAAATGATTTTACCCGTATATTTATATGGTCAGCCTGTTTTAAGAAAAGAGGCTGAAGCCGTTCCTCAGGATTATCCTGATTTAAAGCAGTTGGTAGCTAATATGTTTGAGACGATGTATCATGCTGATGGGGTTGGTTTAGCCGGACCTCAAATTGGTTTGTCTTTGCAAATCTTGGTGCTTGATGCAGACGTTCTCAAAGATGATTATCCGGAATGCAAGGGCTTTAAGCGTGCAATGATTAATCCGGTATTTTTGGAGAAAAGCGAAGAAACGGTTTCCATGGAGGAAGGTTGTTTAAGTTTGCCGGGCATTCATGAAAAAGTAGCTCGTTCTGTAAGGATTCGAATCAAATATTTTGATGAAAACTGGCAGGAACATGAAGAGGAAGTTTCAGGTTTTGCTGCTCGTGTGGTGCAGCATGAATGCGAACATTTGGCCGGCCATGTTTTTATAGATAACATTTCAGCTATCCGCCGGCAATTGAACAAATCGAAATTGAATAATATCATTAAAGGTTCAGTACGTTGCTCGTATCGGGCAAAGGCTGTTGGGAAATAAAAAGATATAGTTAGCGCCTTGTTTAAATAGTAACCACTATATGAACAAGGCGTAGTAATTTATAAATATTAGTTTTATGACAGATTTAAGTAAAAACATTCAGGCCCTCAGAGAAAAGAAAGCTGTTGTGGAAATGGGTGGAGGCGAAGCTGCTATTGAAAAGCAGATCGCTATGGGTAAGATGACTGCCCGCGACCGTATTCTTTCTTTGTTGGACAAGAATTCTTTTCACGAGTATGACTTGTTTGTAAAGCATGATGGTCGTGATTTCGGTATGGACAAGAAAGACCTGCCGGGTGATGGCGTAGTGACAGGTACAGGTACAATTTTCGGTGCCCCAGTTTGTATTTATGCACAGGATTTTACTGTTGCTGGTGGTTCATTGGGATTGCAGCATGCTCGTAAGATTACAAAGATCATGGATCATGCCTTGAAGATGAAGTGTCCGATTATTGGAATCAATGACTCAGGTGGAGCTCGTATTCAGGAAGGAGTAGGAGCTTTGGCAGGTTATGGCGAAATTTTCTATCGTAATACAATTGCCTCTGGTGTTATTCCTCAGATATCATTGATTTTAGGACCGTGTGCAGGTGGTGCTGTTTATTCTCCGGCTCTGACAGACTTCGTCTTTGTAGTTGAAAATATTTCTAAGATGTTTATTACTGGCCCGAACGTAATCAAGACTGTTTTGGGAGAAGATATTTCAATGGAAGATCTGGGTGGAGCTCGTGTTCATGCTGAAATTACTGGTAATGCTCACTTCTATGCCAAGAGTGAACAGGAATGCTTTGAACAGGTAAAGCGTCTGGTAAGTTTCATTCCTTGGAATAATCAGGAACGTGCCAAGATGGTTGAGGCTAAGGAGCCGACAGCGATGTTGAATATTGAAGAGATCGTTCCATCAGATCCGAAACAGCCTTATGATGTGCGTGATGTGATCAAATGTATCGTTGATGATTCAGACTTCCTGGAAGTACAGCAGATGTGGGCTGCCAACATTGTGATCGGTTTTGGTCGTATGGGTGGCGAAACAGTTGGATTTGTAGCTAATCAGCCGATGGTATTGGCCGGTGTATTGGACTGTGATAGTGCTGATAAAGCTGCCCGCTTTATCCGATTCTGCGATTCATTCAATATTCCTATTATCACATTAGAGGATATGCCGGGTTACTTGCCAGGTGTTGATCAGGAACATGCGGGTGTTATCCGTCACGGAGCGAAAGTATTGTATGCTTATTCTGAAGCTACTGTTCCAAAGATCACTGTTATTCTGCGTAAAGCTTATGGTGGTGGTTATATTGCCATGAATTCTCGTCACTTAGGTGCTGACTTCATGTTTGCATGGCCGAGTGCTGAAATTGCAGTTATGGGACCGGAAGGTGCTGCTAATATTATTTTCCGCAAGGAGATTATGGCTGCAGAAGACCAGGAAGCAATGCGTCAGGAAAAAGTAAAAGAATATATCGAGAAGTTTGCTAATCCATATGTGGCTGCTTCGCGTGGCTTTATTGATTCGGTAATCGAACCGAAGGAAACTCGTTCGTTGTTGCTGCATGCGTTGAAGTTGTCTATTTTGAAAGAAGAGTACAGACCGGCCAAGAAGCATGGTTTGCCTCCATTCTAATTAGCGGTATATGGAAGAGAACAAAAAGGAATTGGTCGATTTTGTAGTTACAGCCCGTAAATATAAAACGACATTAACAGAAAAATTCAAGAACCGTCCGGTTTGGCATAAGCCATTTCCGGGAGATGTTATTTCTCATTTGCCGGGAACAATTGTTGAGCTGGAGGTTAAAGAAGGCGATGAAGTGGAAGCTGGTCAGCTTTTGTTAATTCATCAGGCTATGAAGATGTTGAACCGTGTTGTTGCTCCGGTAGCCGGTACAGTTGAAAAAGTAAATGTTCAAATCGGAGAACAAATACCGAAAGATCATTTGATGATTCGTATCAATCCGAAATAATTTTCAGGTTGGGTTTGGAATAGAAAACCGGGATGTTGCAGTTTTGCAAGTCCCGGTTTTTGTATATAAGAATTGTGAAATAAGCGAGATGTAATCCGAATAATTCAACTTAAATGTCTTTTACATGTAATATATTGTAAGAAATGTGTTTGTCGTAGATATCGCTGCCATCTACTTTCTTAATATAACGGACAATGCAAATGGTTAGCGGGAGAATAATGACTTCATATAGAGATTTAAGTACAGCTTGGGTCAAAATCATAATCAATAGTTCGCTGCCTGGAATTAGTCCACCAAAAGCAATAGGGAAGAAAATAAGTGAATCTGCACTTTCTCCAACCAGAGTCGAAAGAACGGCTCGCATGGAAAAGTTTTTCCCTTGTGACGCCAGCTTCATCTTGCTCATTACATAGGCATTGAGGAATGATCCAACCAAGAATGCCAGTAAGCTGGCAAAAGCAATACGAGGAGCTAAACCGAATACGAAATTGAAGGCTTCTTCTCCTTCCCAATAAGGAGCCGCCGGGAGAGCTGTTGCTATTTGTGCAAAAGCAATTACCAGAAAGTTAGAAGCGAATCCACTCCATATAATCAACCGGGCCTTTTTATAACCCCAGACTTCAGCTATACAGTCATTGATAATATACGAGACGGGAAACACAATCAAACCGGCAGTTGCTGTTACTCCGGCAAATTGGATAACTTTTGTTTCTAATAGATTGGCTGCGACTAGGCAGACATTGAAAAGAATGCCCAATAGCATAAAGGGCACACTAACAGTTGTTCTTTGCATATATCTTGTTTTTAACGAGGTTTATCAAGCACTCGACTGCAAAGGTACAGCGTTTTATTTGTTCATGCAAGCTTTTTTATTCGATGCCGTTTTATGGATAAAAATAAAGGGTAATTAGCTTTTTTGTATTGTGTTTTGATTCATTTGAGGAAATCGGGCTTGAGGATAGAAAATATTTCTCTATTTTTGTTCTTTAGTTAATGCAAAAGATAATAACGATGAAGAAGACTCTTTTATTTTCGTTGGCGATGCTGCTGTTAGTGAATGGAATGGCCCAAGGGCAAGAAAAGAAACCGAATATTATTCTTTTCTTGGTGGATGATATGGGATGGCAGGATACGTCACTTCCATTTTGGAATCAGAAAACGATGTATAACGAACGGTATGAAACGCCCAATATGGAGAGGTTGGCTCGCCAAGGAATGATGTTTACACAAGCCTATGCCAGTAGCATCAGTTCGCCAACACGATGCAGTTTGATGACTGGATGTAATGCTGCCCGGCATCGGGTAACAAACTGGACGTTGGAAAAGAACAAAAGTACGGATGGTGAAACAGATGTATTGAATCTGCCGGACTGGAATGTAAATGGAATTGCGCAGGTCTCAGGAACAGACCATACTTTTGTTGGAACTTCATTCGTTGAATTGTTGCGTGAAAATGGTTATCATACAATTCATTGTGGAAAGGCTCATTGGGGTGCAATTGATACTCCGGGAGAAAATCCTTGTCATTTCGGCTTTGAGACCAATATCTGCGGACATGCAGCTGGAGGATTGGCTACTTATCTGAGTGAGCAGAATTATGGCCATGATGAGAAAGGAAATCCTACGTCACTGATGGCAATACCCGGATTGGAGCATTATTGGCAGACAGGAACCTTTGCAACTGAGGCCTTGACTCAAGAGGCATTGAAGGCTCTCGACAAGGCGAAGGCATATAATCAGCCATTCTATTTGTATATGTCTCATTATGCTATTCATATTCCAATTGATAAAGATATGAGATTCTTCGAGAAATATAAGCAGAAAGGTTTGTCGGATAAAGAAGCGGCTTATGCTTCCTTGATTGAAGGAATGGATAAGAGCTTGGGTGACATCATGGACTGGTTAGAGAAAAACGGTGAGGCTGATAATACCATCATTCTGTTTATGGGTGATAATGGTGGTTATGCCAGTGGATCTGGTTGGCGGGATGAACCTCTGTTTACCCAGAATTATCCGCTGACGGCAGGAAAGGGTTCTGCTTATGAAGGCGGAATTCGTGAACCGATGATTGTGGCTTGGCCTCATGTGGTAAAGCCAGGAACACGTTGTGACAAGTATTTGATGATTGAAGATTATTATCCGACAATATTGGAAATGGCCGGTATTAAAGATTATCATACACCGCAGCCGATTGATGGTATCAGCTTTGTACCGTTATTGAAACAGACTGGTGATCCTTCGGATGGGCGTAGTTTGTACTGGAACTTTCCGAATATATGGGCCGGTGAACACGGACCGGGCATTGCGGCCACTTGTACTATTCGTCAAGGAGATTGGAAATTGATTTATTTTTATGAGACAGGAAAGAAAGAACTGTATAATATTCCTGATGATATCAGTGAGAAGCATGATGTGGCGGCTTCACATCCGGATATAGTCAAACAATTGTCTGCTGATCTTGGTGCATATTTGCGTTCGGTAGATGCCCAGCGACCGGCTTTTAAGTCTACTGGAAAATTGGTTCCCTGGCCCGATGAGGTTGAGTGAGAAGCCAGAAAGAAGTCCGTTGGTCGTTGAGTGTAACCAACGGACTTCTTTGTTTTAGTACTATCTTTATTTCATTGGGAGAACTTCAATCCAGTAGTCGTCCGGATCGTTGATGAAGTAAAGTCCCATAGCTTCATTCTCGAAGCAGACACATCCCATCTCTTTGTGATAAGCACGGACTGCATCGTAATCTCCAGCTACCCGGAAACATAAATGGCTTTCGTTGTCGCCTAATTCGTAGGCTTCTTTCCGGTCTCTGAGCCAAGTTAGTTCCAAAAGGAAATTTTCTTGGTCATCTGCCATATATACTAAGGTGAAGGAACCATCCGAAGCTTCTTTCCGGTGATGCTCTTTCAATCCTAATGCTTTCTCATAAAAAGCGATACTGCGCTGTAAGTCCAGCACATTAATGTTGAAATGGTCGAATCTTGCTTTAATTTCCATAAGTTGCTTTTTTTTATTGTTGTTGATTCGTTCTCAAATATCTTTTTATTTATTCCTACGGAAAAGTTTGTCTATCAAGTCACGCCGTTTCATCTTCTGTAATTCCTTCATGATTTGTTGCCGGTATTCCGGTTTGTACCAGAAGAAAAATTGGCGTTGAGCTAACTTCTGCTCTTTAGTCCGTGCCGTATAAACTTTCTCTAAAGTGTATGGATGATAACCGGTGTAATACATCTCGGTAGCCAATGTCATAGGAGTAGGAGTGAAGTCCTGTACTTGTTCCAGTTGGAAATGAAGACCTTTTGTGATGACGGCAAGTTCTGCCATGTCGAGTTCGGTACAGCCCGGATGACTGGAAATGAAGTACGGAATGAGTTGCTGGTTCAGTCCGTGCTGCTTGTTCACCCGGTCAAAGATCTTCTTGAACTGTTCAAAGAGCTTGAATGACGGTTTACGCATCTGTTTCAGTACTTCGTCTTGGGTATGTTCAGGAGCTACTTTCAGACGGCCGGAGACATGGTGAGCAATCAATTCTTCCATATACTTGTGGGCAGACTGGTTTAACGCATCATTATCATAACGATGGAGCAGGAGATCATAACGTACACCACTGCCAATGAAAGATTTCTTGATTCCCGGAATCTTATCTACTTCTTTATATAGTTCCAGCAGAGGCGTATGGTCGGCATTCAGATTCTTGCAAACAACCGGGGAAATACACGATGGCTTCTTGCATTTGGCACATATATCCGGATTCAGTCCTTTCATGCGGTACATATTGGCCGATGGCCCACCTAAATCACTCAGATAGCCTTTGAAGTCGGGCATCTCGGTGATCGCCTTGACTTCTTTCAGGATAGATTCTTTACTTCTGGAGGCAATGAATTTTCCCTGATGTGCGGATATCGTGCAGAAAGCGCAACCCCCAAAGCAACCTCGGTGGATATTCACTGAAAACTTAATCATCTCAAAAGCCGGGATCACTTTGCCTTTGTATTTTGGATGAGGCAAACGGGTGTAAGGAAGATCGAAACTGGCGTCGATCTCCGCTTCTGTCATAGGAGGAAATGGCGGATTGACAACGATCGTTTGCTGTCTGCACCGCTGCAGAATGCGCTGGGCGTGCTGTTTATTCGACTCTTCTTCGATATGACGGAAGTTCTTTGCCTGTTTAAGTTTGTCTTTCAGACATTCCTCGTGAGAAAATAGAAGGATGTCACTTGTTTCCGGTTGAATTGAGGAAGACAGATAAACCGTCTGCGGAATATCCCGGATCTCGTGAAAGGATGTACCGGATTGCAAACGGTGAACCAGTTCCTGAATTGGTTTTTCACCCATGCCATAGATCAGCAAGTCTGCCGGACTGTCGATGAGGATGCCTGGCCGAAGCCGGTCTTGCCAGTAATCATAATGAGTCAGTCGCCGCATAGAAGCTTCAATGCCACCTAATACGACGGGAACATCCGGATAAAGCTCCTTCAGTATTTTCGTATAAACAATACTTGGGTAGTCAGGGCGCATTCCAGCTCGGCGATCGGGTGTATATGCATCGTCGCTTCGAAGACGCTTGTTGGCAGTGTAATGGTTAATCATTGAATCCATTGCGCCTGCCGAGACACCAAAGAAGAGGCGTGGAGTCCCTAACTTCTTGAAATCACGGAAATCTCCTCGCCAATCGGGTTGCGGAACAATGGCCACCCGCAGTCCCATTGCTTCCAGTGTTCGTCCGATTACGGCGGCACCAAACGAAGGATGATCTACATACGCGTCTCCACTGAACAGGATTACATCAATATAATCCCAGCCACGCGCTTCTACTTCTTTTTTAGTTGTAGGCAACCAAGCCTCTGGTCTGTAAGTTTTCATGCTGCAAAGGTAATTAAAATCTGATACATATTTTTATTCTTGCCGGTTGATGACCGTTGTTAAATCAGAGCTTAGCTTATGTTAGTATTTAATTCTTCATTTTATGTTGTTTCTCTGCTTGTTGAGGACGTTAGCTTTCGGACCAGAAGGTCATTATGTTTGGTTGATTTGCAAGAGAACGAAGAATCATCTACTTTTGTACTGGAAAGAAATACATTAAATATGAATATATGAAAAAGTTTTGGATTACATTGGCTGCCTGTTTCGGCTTGGCTTCGACTGCCGAAGTGATGGCATGTACGGGTTTGTTGGTCGGGAAGAAGGCTTCGGTTGACGGCTCGGTGATGATCAGTTATGCTGCTGACTCATACACTCTTTATGGTGAGTTATATCGTTGGCCAGCTGCTGTCTGGCCGGAAGGAGCAATGCTTGATATCAATGAATGGGATACAGGCAAACATTTAGGACAAATTCCACAGGTGCGTCAGACTTACTCGGTGGTAGGTAATATGAACGAACATCAGGTGGCAATTACAGAAAGTACCTTTGGCGGAAGGCCAGAACTGGTCGATACAACAGGTATTATGGATTATGGAAGCCTGATTTACATCGCTCTACAACGTTCGAAGTCAGCGCGTGAAGCTATTCAGGTGATGACGGATCTGGTTGCCAAGTATGGTTATTACAGTAGTGGTGAATCCTTTTCTATAGCAGATAAGAATGAAGCCTGGATTATGGAGATGATTGGAAAAGGTACGGGCAATAAAGGTGCTGTCTGGGTTGCTATCCGCATTCCGGATGATTGCATTGCTGCCCATGCGAACCAGTCCCGCATTCAGCAAATCCCATTTGATGATAAGGAAAACTGCATGTATTCACCTGATGTAGTTTCATTTGCTCGTGAGAAAGGTTACTTCAGCGGAAAGGATAAGGATTTCAGCTTTGCGAAAGCTTATTGTCCGTATGATTTCAGTTCACTTCGTATCTGTGAAGCCCGTGTATGGTCATTCTTTAACAAGTACAACAAAGATATGGGCAAGTATCTTAACTTCGCTAAAGGAGATGTCAATGCAGAACCGATGCCTTTATATATCAAACCGGACAGAAAACTGTCGGTTTCAGATGTGCGTGACATGATGCGTGATCATTATGAAGGAACGGATTTGGATATGACAAACGATCCGGGAGCAGGTCCGTTTAAGGCTCCGTATCGTTTCCGTCCACTTACTTATAAAGTAGATGGCGAAACTTATACCAATGAACGTCCAATCTCTACACAGCAAACGGGTTTTGTCATCGTTCCACAAATGCGTAGCTGGCTTCCCGATGTAATCGGTGGTGTTCTTTGGTTTGCTGTTGACGATGCCAATACGACAGTCTTTACGCCGATCTATTGTTCTTCTACGGATGTTCCTGAGTGTTATCGCCAGGGAAACGGCAGTATGATGCAGTTCTCGTGGACATCGGCTTTCTGGATTCGTAACTGGGTGGCTAATATGGTATATGGTCGTTATAACCAGATGATCGGAGATGTCCGTAAGGTGCAGTCTGAATTGGAAAACGGTTATTTAGAAATGCAGCCGGCTATTGATAAGGCTGCTTCTGAACTTTATCAGAAAGATCAGAAAGAAGCCGTTAAGTTCCTGACTTGGTACAGCACTTCGACTGCTGATGAGTCTGTTGCCCGCTGGAAGAAATTAGGAGAATTCTTGATTGTGAAATATTCAGACGGAGTGGTTCGTAAAGAGAAAGACGGAAAGTTCCTTGATAACGGTTATGGGCAGGGAGCGGCTCCAGATTCTCCGGGTTACAGTGAAGAATTTTACCGGGCTATCGTTAAATCGGCTGGAGAACGTTTGAAAGTAAAATAAAATCCGTATCTTGGCGTCATTATTAATTAAAATGACAGGAATATGAAAAAGTTATTTCTCTTACTAAGCATGATTTGTCTGAGTTTGACTGCATTTGCTCAGACAGATAAAGGCCGTTCTTCGATTGGCTTTAATTTAGGGTATGCTTTCGACAGCGAACAGGCCACATTAGGATTGGATTATCGTTATTGCCTGACTGACGAGGTCCGGTTGAATCCAGGCTTGACTTATTTGGTAAAGAATCACGGCTTGAGTGCCTTTATGATTGATGTCAATGCGCATTATGTGTTTAAGTTAAGCAGTATGTTCGGATTCTATCCGTTGGCCGGTGTCAGCATGTCGTTCTGGAACTGGGAAGGTCCGCATGATGGTGTTACCCGTTTTGGTGCGAATATCGGTTTGGGTGGAGAAGTTTACGCAACACCTGAGTTTTCATTAGGATTGGAAGCCAAATACAATATCATCAAGGATCTGGATCAGGCCATGATAGCACTTCGTGCTGCTTATTGTTTCTGATGTATAAATTTACTATCAATAAAAAAGGGAGCTTTTCGGCTCCCTTTTTTATTGAGATCAGTATCAGTCCATCTTCAGCAGATCGCTTTCCGTCAGATATTCCATGTTCTGACGGCGAATTACTTCACGCGCTGCTTCACGGTTGTTAGTCCGCAGTATCAATATGGATTTGTCTCTGATAGAAAAACAGTACATATATTCAATACTCAGTCCGGCTTTGGTAAAAGCCTGGAGTGTCTGGGCGAATCCAGCAGCTTCTGAGTGGGTGACAATAGCCAAAACGTCCGTCAGGTTGGCACTTACGTTATTGTCTTTGAAGATCTGGAATGCCCGTTGCGGGTCGTTCACGATGATACGGAGAATACCATATTCTGAGGTATCAGCTACGGTAGCAGCAATAATCCGAATCTTGGCTTCGGCCAGTAACATCAGTATTTCAGACAACTTGCCGTATTTGTTCTCCAGAAAGATTGATATTTGATTGACTGTCATAACGGATATTATTTAAAGTTTAACAAATAATGAGTTAGCACAATTTTCTCAAATCTTTTACTCTGACGGCTTTTCCGCCTTCAGGTGCAGGCAGTGAACCTTTTCCAACCAGTCTGACACGTGGTGTCAGCAGCAGTTCATCCTTCAGCTGGCGGGTTACTTCTTTTGCCAAACGCTCCAATGCGCTGTAATCATCCGTAAACAAGTCACTCAGTTCAACTTCAATCAGCATTTCATCGTTGTAACCCACTGTTTCGATTGTGATCAGGTAATTGCTTCCCAGTTCCTTGAAGTTCATCAGAATCTTTTCGATCTGGATCGGGAAGATATTGACTCCTTTCAGAATGATCATATCATCACTTCTGCCTACAAAGCGGGCCAGGCGGCGGTGTGTTCTGCCACAAGGACATTCGCCCGGAATAAAACGGGTCAGGTCTCGTGTGCGGTAACGCAACAGCGGCATTGCCTCGCGGTTGATTGTAGTCAATACCAGTTCGCCGATTTCGCCTTCCGGAACGGGTTCAAGCGTAGTCGGGTTAATGATTTCGGGGATGACATAATCTTCCCAGATATGAAGACCGTTTTGTTCCGGACATTCGAAGGCCACACCCGGACCATTCATTTCCGACATACCAAAACAGTTGTAGGCTTTGACGCCCAATAACTGTTCGATGCGTTTCCGCTGTTCTTCAGAGTGCGGCTCGGCTCCGATACATACCGTATGAAGTTTGGTATCCCGGCGCGGATCAATGCCCATTTCATACATCACTTCAGCCAGGCGGGTTGCATAGCTCGGAATGATGTGCAGGCAAGTTGTCCCGAAGTCGGTAATGAACTTGATCTGTCGTTTGGTGTTTCCTGCTGCCGCCGGAACTGTCAGGGCGCCCAGTCGTTCGGCTCCGTACTGGAATCCCAGTCCGCCTGTAAACATACCGTAGCCGGAAGTGTTCTGGAAAACATCTGTATCCCGAAGACCAACCATATACATACAGCGGGCTACCTGATTGGCCCATTGATCCAGATCTCGGGCAGAGTGCAGAACCACTGTCGGATTTCCGGTAGTACCACTGGATGAATGGATGCGGACACATTTCTGAATAGGTATGGCGGCCATGCCGAATGGATAATGTGTACGCAGATCGTTCTTGGTGGTAAAAGGAATTTTCTGCAGGTCATCCAATGTCTGGATAGAGTCGGGGGTTAGTCCGTTCTTCTCAAATACTTCTTTATAAAATGGAGAATTGACCGCAAGTTTTACGGTCTCTTTCAGACGCTTCAGCTGAAGTCCTTGCAGCTGTTCGCGTCCCATCGTCTCGATGTCTTTTTGCCAGTATTCCATGTATGTGATTATTTATATATTTTATAGTTCAGGTAATTTCCACGGTGCTCTGTAATGAGCTTTCGACAAAGCCGTTGCTTCTTCGTCGTTGATGAAAAGGTGCTTTTCGTCGTCCCATCTGACTTCCCGGCCGACACGGCAGGAAATGTTGGCCAGGTGAGCCATCTTGGCTACGCGGGCGCCAATGGCGATATCAGCATGTGGAAGCTCCCGGCTTTTTATACAAGAAAGCATGTTGCCGACATGGTTGTATAAACCTTTCCCTTCTCCTTTCTTGAAAGGAACGGCTTCCATGCGTGCTTCTTTTCCTACGACTACAGGGATAACTTCCCATCCGGCACGGTCAAGCACGAGTGTGCCGTTTTCTCCATAGAAAGCCAGTCCTTCGCGCCGGTCATATAAGCCGTGATTGATACCACAGGCATGATCCCAGATAATGTTGAATTCCTTGTATGAATAGGTTGCCATCAGTGTGTCGGGCGTTTCCATGGCATCATTGGGATAAGCGAACTTACCTCCGCTGCCGTACACGTGACTAGGCAGATCGGCATTCATTCCTTCCAACGCATAATCCAGTAAATGTACGCCCCAGTCAGACATCAGTCCGCCGGCATAATCCCAGAAAAAGCGGAAGTTATAGTGGAAGCGATACGGATTAAATGGCCGCTTGGGCGCCGGACCAAGCCACATGTCGTAATCTACGCCGGCAGGAGGCGGGCAATCTGGTTTGACAGGCAAAGTCGGTTTCCCGTCTTGATACGCCCATACTTTCACTGTCCGGATGCGTCCGATGCCACCTTGTTTCATAAAGTTGGCTGCTTCGTCCCAATGAGGATCGCTGCGTTGCCACTGGCCGACTTGTACGATGCGGTTGTATTTGCGGGCAGCCTTGACCATCAGATCACATTCTTCGATGGTATTGGCAAGCGGTTTCTCAACGTAGACATCTTTTCCTGCCTGGCAGGCTTCAATGGTCGGCAGACAATGCCAGTGGTCGGGAGTCCCGACGATTACAAGATCTACATCCTTATTGTCAATTACTTTTCGCCAGTCTTTATAAAGATTGGGAACTTTCTTTCCTGTTTTCTTCTCAACGTCGGCGGCTCTTTTCTGCAACCACTCGTCATCTACGTCACAGAGGGCAACACATTCCACTTCCGGATATTGAAGAAAAGTACTTAAGTCTGCAAATCCCATGCTTCTGCAGCCAATAAGAGCTACTTTTACCTTATTGCTGGGAGCTGTTGCTCCGTATATAGATGAGTAGGATGAACCGATAATAGGCCCTAAGCCAAGGCCTACAGCCGATAAGGCTGTTTTCTGTAAAAAGTTTCGTCTGTTCATGGTAATAGTAAAAAGTGTTTATTACGTTGCAATGTTACAAAAAATAATTCTACTTTGATATGGATTTGTCATAAAATCGTGAATTTCTCTTTTCTTTTCGGAATAACTGATGTTTTTCGTCGGATGAAAAGCCGGTTATTAGAATCGGAATGTTACCTTTGTACTTGGGAAGAAAGAAAAAGAAAAGAAATGCAGCAAATAGAAGTAGACAATCTGAAATGGTATGTTTTGTATACGGCTCCGCGGGCTGAGAAGCAGGTGGAAAATCGGATCCGTGGAATGGGTGTGATTTGCTGGCTTCCCTTGCACAAGTCTCCTCGCGCCTGGTCTGACCGGGTGAAGATTGTGGAGATGCCTTTGTTTCCTTCCTATATATTTGTGAAAAGCCGAGAAGCCGATCTGTATAACTTGTTGCGCATTCCCGGCGTTTCACGTATCGTATATTATAATGGTAAGCCGGCAGTTGTCCGTGAAAAAGAGCTGGATACCATTCGTGCTTTCTTGGAAGAAGCAGCCAATCACCCGCTGGTGGAAGGTGAAGAGGCTGAGATTGTCTGCGGCGTGATGAAGCATGTTTCCGGAAAAATCCGCCGGATCCGCAAGAAGTACCTGCTGCTTTACCTGGCGCAGCTGGGTGCTCATGTATGCGTATCGCTCGAGAAAGTCTATCCCGTCAATCGGCTTCTGTAGTTCCGGCCATGCGGTAAATATAGTCTAAGTCCGTATGGCTGCGCACCCAGTCGGCCAGTTTATCGTATTGTTCTTCCTTGAAACGGGCGTAATCAAACGATGAAGAAGCCTTTGCCGTATCGAAACCCGCTGCCAGGCTGTCCAACACTTCTGGATTATCTAAGATGCCGTGCAGATAACTTCCCCAGCAATGGTCGTTCAGGTAATAACCATCCAGTCGGCCGTCTTCCAATAATGCAACAGGCCGTGCCGGCGTATCGCCGATAGTCTCGGTTTTTCCCATGTGGATTTCATATCCTTTACACGACAGAAGCGGCTGTTTCCCTTTCATTTCCTGCAGGAAGGCAAAATGGCTTTGCTTGGTTACCTTTTCCTGTTCAATGGTGGTTACCTGTGGCAGCAGTCCGAGTCCGGGAACAGCTTTTAGGCTTCCTTCCATTCCTTCCGGGTCTTCCAGGCGTGCGCCCATCATCTGGTATCCACCGCAGATGCCGATTACCTTTTTCCTGTTCTTGTAAGCTCTGACGATGGCGTCGGCAGCTCCATTGGCCCGGATACTTTGCAGGTCGGCCAGGGTGTTTTTGGTACCGGGAAGCAAGATGATATCCGCTTTCTCTATTTCCTCTACATTATTCGTATAATACGCATTAAAGCGGTTGTCCATTTCCAGCACATCGAAGTCGGTAAAGTTCGACATCCGTTTGAGCAGGATGATGGCCACGTTGATTTTCCCGTTCTGATAAGTATTGTTCTTTGTCTCGAGTACGACCGAGTCTTCTTCTTCTATCTTGATATTCTGGAAATAAGGGATAATACCCACAACGGGAATCCCGGTCAGTTCCTGAATGATTTTCCGTCCCTCGTCAAATAAGGAAACATCTCCTCTGAACTTATTGATGAGGATGCCCTTTATCAGTTTCTTTTCTTCCGGTCGGAGCAAGGCAATGCTTCCGTAGACCGAGGCAAACACGCCGCCACGGTCTATATCGGCCACCAGATAGGTATCGGCCTGCGCATACATGGCCATTCGCATGTTGGTGATATCGCGGTCGCGCAGATTCACTTCCGAGATGCTTCCGGCTCCTTCCAGCACAATCGGGTTGTAGCGGCTTTTCAACCGTTCGAAAGCAGCCTGGGCTTCTTTGAACAAGTCTTCTTTTTGCTGCTTCATGCCGAAATAATCCCGAGCCGACATGTTTCCGATCGGGCGACCGTTCAAAATCACCTGCGAACCTTTGTCGCTGGTAGGTTTCAGCAGCACCGGGTTCATGTCGGTGTGCGGCTTTATTCCGCAGGCTTCGGCCTGTACAACCTGAGCCCGTCCCATTTCGCCTCCTTCGGGAGTTGAGAACGAATTGAGCGACATGTTCTGCGCTTTAAAAGGGGCAGGAGAGTAACCATCTTGTTTGAAGATACGGCAGAAGGCAGCGTTAATCACACTTTTACCGGCGTCAGAGCAGGTTCCGACAAACATAATGGGCTTTAATATCTTATTTTTCATGAGTCAATTCTTATTAAGCGGAGACAAACCTACAAAAACTTTGGAAAAGAAACAGCCTGCGGCGGACAAATTTGTGTAAAAACAGGCAGTTATTTGTCTGTTTGCGGCAGGAAATTCTTGCAGATCCAGTAGTCAATTCTTTAGTTCACGGCGTGAACTAAGTAATCCACGGTGTGAACTAAGTAATTCACGACGTGAACTAAGTAATCCGCGCCGTGAACTAAAGAATAAGTAGTGAGTATTACATTTATATATAAACTGTTTCAGAAAATACCTTGTGTGAAGAAAATTTATTCTGCAAAGCAAACTTTTCTACGCTATTGCATGAAAAAAGAAAAAGCCTTATATTTGCATGGTCTAAAAAAGAAGAGCGATATAAAGTTTTTATTATCATTAATATAATAAATTAGCGATTATGATTTATTCACAAGAAGTTCAACACATGTGTGTTGTTAAAAAGGGCGCTAATCACCCTTGCGCTCCGATTCCAGAAGAAGGAAAATGGGTTAGAGCAACTCAGATCTCAGACATTTCAGGTTTGACTCACGGTATCGGTTGGTGTGCTCCAAAGCAGGGTGCATGTAAACTGACTCTGAACATCAAAGAAGGAATCATTCAGGAAGCTTTGGTTGAAACAATCGGTTGCTCAGGTATGACTCACTCTGCTGCCATGGCATCAGAAATTCTGCCGGGTAAGACATTGTTGGAAGCTTTGAATACAGACTTGGTTTGTGATGCAATCAATACAGCAATGCGTGAATTGTTCTTACAGATCGTTTACGGTCGTACACAATCTGCATTCTCAGAAGGCGGTTTGGTAATCGGTGCATCGTTGGAAGACTTAGGAAAAGGTTTGCGCAGCCAGGTTGGTACTATGTTCGGAACATTGGCAAAAGGAACTCGTTACCTGGAAATGGCTGAAGGTTATTGTACTCGTATGGCTTTGGATGCTAACGACGAAGTAATCGGTTACGAATTCGTACACCTGGGAAAATTCATGGATATGGTTAAGAAAGGCATGGATGCCAATGAAGCTTTGGAAAAAGCAAAAGGTTCTTATGGCCGCTTCAAAGATGCCGTAAAATATATCGATCCTCGTAATGAATAAGAAAACATTAACACGTATCCTCATCGGGCTGATTATACTGACGGCCGTAGGTTTCACGATTGCCTATTTCGTCTTGAAAGGTGAGAGACCTTGGTTGGCCTTCTTTGTAGCTTGTTGTGGCGGCGTGCTTGTTTTCAATTTTCTGATTTCATTATTTTTCGTAAACAAGAATTTTAAAAAGTAAAACAATATGGCTTTATTTGAAAGTTACGACCGCAGAATCGATCATATCAATGCGGTTTTGAAAGAATACGGTATCAATGGCATCGAAGACGCAAAAGAAATTTGCGCAGCTAAAGGTCTTGACCCATATACAATGTGTAAAGAAACTCAGCCTATCTGCTTCGAAAACGCATGTTGGGCTTATGTAGTTGGTGCAGCTATCGCTATCAAGAAAGGATGCACAAGCGCTGCTGATGCTGCTGAAGCAATCGGTATCGGTTTGCAGGCATTCTGTATTAAGGGTTCTGTAGCTGATGACCGTAAAGTTGGTTTAGGTCACGGTAATCTGGCAGCTCGTCTGTTGCGCGAAGAAACAAAATGTTTCGCATTCTTGGCAGGTCACGAATCATTTGCTGCAGCTGAAGGTGCTATCAAGATCGCAGAAATGGCTAACAAAGTACGTAAGACTCCGTTGCGCGTTATCTTGAATGGTCTGGGAAAAGATGCTGCTAAGATCATTTCTCGTATCAATGGATTTACTTATGTTCAGACTCAGTTCGACTATATGACTGGCGAAGTAAACGTAGTTGAAGAAATTCCTTATTCAACTGGTTTGCGTTCAAAAGTAAAATGCTATGGAGCTGACGATGTTCGTGAAGGTGTAGCTATCATGTGGAAAGAAGACGTTGATGTTTCTATCACAGGTAATTCTACAAACCCGACTCGTTTCCAGCACCCGGTAGCAGGTACTTACAAGAAAGAACGTGTACTGGCTGGTAAGCCTTACTTCTCAGTAGCTTCAGGTGGTGGTACAGGTCGTACTTTACATCCGGATAACATGGCTGCTGGTCCTGCATCTTATGGTATGACAGATACAATGGGTCGTATGCACTCAGATGCTCAGTTCGCTGGTTCTTCATCAGTTCCTGCACACGTAGAAATGATGGGCTTCTTAGGAATGGGTAACAACCCGATGGTAGGTGCTACAGTAGCAGTAGCCGTTGCCGTAGAAGAAGCAATGAAGAAGTAATATAAGTTATTACTAATATATAAACTCCTGTAATCGTTATGGTTGCAGGAGTTTTTTTGTTTGTGGGGATGAGCTATATGTGGTTATTATGTAATTTACAACTTCTTCATTATACCGTTTACCCAATTCTGGATATCACTTCGGCTACTTCCATTCAGTAGTTTGCCGTTCTGCCATTCTAAGTTAGGATAAGTCTTCTTTAACTCTTTTACGCTATTATTTATTCCGCTTCCTCCGGAAGTGGCAAACGGTATGAGCGTCTTACCTTCCAAATCGTGACTTTCGATAAACGTATTGATAATTCGCGGAGCCTGATCCCACCAGATGGGATAACCGATGAAAATGACATTATAATCACGGATATTCATCTTTGTTTCCTTTAGTGCCGGACGAGACTTTGGATTATTCATCTCTACCGAACTTCGCGACTGTCTGTTGTTCCAATTTAGGTCATCAGACGTATATGGTTGCTGAGGCATAATCTCATACAGTGTACAGTCTGTAATGTCAGCAATCATCCGGGCAACCTTGGCTGTTGTTCCTGTCGCAGAAAAATACACGACCAATGGTTTGTTTTCAGTTTCCATATTCTTTCCTCCTTTGTTTTGGGCGCAGGCAGCAAAACTCATGGTCATTACTGCCGCCAATGTCATCATAATTTTGTTCATAATCTATTATTATAATCATGTTATTTGATTTTCAATCCTGGTATTAGTGGTTTCACATCCACTAACTCCAATTCCTTGACCATCGAAAGTGTACCCTGTTTGTACTTCTGGAAATGCGGTGTTTTTAGATGGCTTTCGTATGCATTACGGTCAGCATAGATTTCGAGGATGGTTACTTTATGCGGTGCGTCCTTCTCTGCAGTGGCATAGAGAGTCAATACACCTGGTTCTAACCGCATGGAAGCTTCGATTTCCTCTTTTAGAAAGGCATTGTAGTTATCCAATTGGATTGGGTCAACGGTAATCTTTGACAGGCGAACCAGATTATTTTCGGCAGAAACCGGTTTGGAATATTCCTGCTTGATGATACGCAACGCCTTGATAGCGGCAGGAAAACCAATGTAGGGTAAACACTGAATGACTGCAGCTGTTAATGTTTCTGGCGTGTTGCCTACATTGATGTTGCCGTGATAATGCGAATGGAGTTGGCTTTCTGCTTCCAAAGTTGTCAGCACGCAGTAGCCTAACAATTCGTGTGTCTGCAAATCTAATGAACCGCGGCTGTATATATCGCCAAAGAAATAATCCGTTAGGAATTGTTCCACATTCTTACCCAAGTCGTCGGGTAATCCTTCCATTACCGAAGCAATACCGCCTGGATAGAGTTTGTCTTGAATGGTTTTACCCGTTTCGTGACGTGTTTCCTCTGTTGCTCTACTTTGACTATCTAATGGCAGAGAGATACCCCGCTCCTTAAACACTTCATTCACCGTAGTTACAGCATTCAACATTTTAGGAAAGCCAATGAACGGTGCGGTGAGATACATAACTTCGCGCAGTTCTTCGGGAGTGACACCGGCATTCAGTGCTGCTCCGGCATGGGCTTTCAGTTGCGGAAGCGTTTGCATGGTGGCAAGGGTAATGCAGGTAATCATCTCACGCTGCTTCATAGTCAATTTACCCGTTTGGAATACTTCTCCGAAAATAAACTTCTGCAGAATGTCCATCATCTCAGGATCTGTACCTTGTCCGGTAAGTGCTTCATCTCCGAACAGCGTGTGATAATTCTGCTTACATGCATCAATTCTATTCATAATGTCTGTTGTTTGCGCCATCGTGCACAGATTTCCTGCCAGCGCGAGAGCGATTATTCCTATTACTTTTCTCATATTATCAATGTTGTTTCTCATTATTAATTTCGTTGGCTCCTTTATCTGATACAAAATTACATAAGATCATGCTGGAAGCTTGTATCCATAAAACGGCAAACTGTACCATTTTTACAGAATTTGCAACCTGTGTAAAACATTATCTGTTAAATATTTTATCTTTGTATGGACATAGTGAGAAAGGGAATGAGCCATATATTGAAAGTAAGAAATGTAAATGATTATGGAAGTTACGTCGGGTGCCCTGTAAGACATCCATTGGTTTGCGTAGTGGACTATGCAGAGGTTTCACCCATACGTCATAGCCTGAATAATTACAGTGTGTATGGACTGTTCTTGCGAGATGATGCTGATGTAGACTTGGACTATGGTTGCGGCAAATATGATTACAACAAAGGTACGTTGCTGTGCGTGGCACCCGGACAAATTGGCGGTAAAGAGGATAATGGCGAACGTGTTTCCATTACGGGTTGGGCTTTGCTTTTCCACCCTGACCTGTTGCATGGTTTCCCGCTCGAAAAGCGTATGAAGGAATATTCTTTCTTTGATTATCGTGTCAATGAAGCCTTGCATATGACGGAAGAGGAACATGATATACTTGTCTCTCTCATGCGTCAGATTCAGGACGAGCTATGCAAGAAACCGGACGAACTCCAGAATGCTATTCTTGTGGGATACATTGAATTGATGCTCAACTTCTGCCTACGGTTCTACAATCGCCAGTTCCTGACCCGTAAGATAGAGAATTCTGATATTCTTGTCCGTTTTGACCGCATGCTTCGTGATTATTTCGACAACAAGTTGCAGCTTACGCTTGGCCTGCCTACCGTGCAGTATTGTGCAGACAAGCTGTGTTTATCATCAAATTATTTCGGCGACGTCATTAAGAAAAGCACAGGCGACACGGCTAGCAATCACATCCGTCGGTTTATTGTTCGGCTTGCTAAAAACGGACTGGCTGCTGGTGAAACGGTATCACAGGTATCTGACAGGCTTGGTTTTGAATATTCCCAGCATTTCAGCCGTATGTTCAAGAAGCAGGAAGGCATTACTCCTTCGGAATACTGCCAGAAACTGCACTCTTAGCAAACAAGCAGTCTGCATTCTTCCACAGAAATAAGTCTGTATATTTGGCAAGTTATTTGTCGGAGGCGGAGATATGGAATGTGCTCAGCGTGTGGAGTGGACAGCTGTCCTTTATTTGTCGGATTGGAAAATCCAATGATCAAGGGCTTTACTGATGCCGTCTTCGTCTACGCTTGCTGTGATATAATCGGCTACGTGTTTCAAGGATTCGTTGGCATTTCCCATGGCGATGCCGATTCCGGCTTCTTGGATGATGGGAATATCATTTCCACCGTCTCCGAAGGCGATAGTTTCTTCTTTCTTTAAGCCCTGATGTTTCAGCATGGCTCTGAATCCTCTTCCTTTGTCTGTATTCAGAGCTGTTATATCGGCAAAGTCAGGATACCAACGGCTGGAGGTGCAGTGTGGAAGCTTGGGCATGATGAGCTTTTCTTCCTCCTCTGATATCACGGGAGTTAATTGAAGAACAGGCTGGTGATGGATAAAATCGACCTTATTATCTTCTTTCATGTTCTGTACATTCAGCAGCTGTCTGAAGATGTAATCGACCTTGTCATTGCTGTTATACATGACCAGGTCTTTTTCTCCGACAACCATGCAGGCGAAGTTCATCTCGTCGGCTAGCCGGATGAGTGTCAGAACCTCCTCTGTTGGGATTGGATTACAAGAAATAAGCTGTTTTCCGATGAAACAATAAGCTCCGTTTACCGTAATATATCCGTTAATCAGATGGCTTATTTCCTGTAAGTTGTTGATAAGAGAATAAGGCCTGCCTGTTGATATATACACTTGAATGCCTTGTTGTTTGGCTTTTGTTATGGCCTGGATAGTGGAAGCGGGTATTTTATGTGTATTGAAACTAACCAATGTTCCGTCGATATCGAAAAATAAAGCTTTGATCATATACTGAATAATTAAGATTAAATTTCGATCAAAGATACAGAAACTGCTGTTAGCCGTTGTTATCTTTACCTTGATTTTACCGCATGAAGTGAAATTATTGCGTTGAATCAAGTCCGTCTGAAAAAGAAAGAGGCCGCGTCTTCTTGGGGAAAGAGCGCAGCCTCTTTTATCAGATAGATATTGTCTAATTTTACCGTAAGCGATCTAATGAGCGAACCAAGACTTCATCTGCTCCGATGTTGCGGATAGCCAAATAATCCAGGATTAAGCTGATGAACGGGAATGTCAAGGCTATTTTTCCTGTTATGGAAACATCTCCCAAATCTTTTGATACGTTCCATACATAGAAAGCGTACAGGCCATAGAAGCCTAACATCAGGATCGCATTGAAAATACACAAACGAATTTGCAGAATACGTTTGCGGTAAAGGAAAATAGTCACCAGCGAAATGATGGCAATGGCGGCTGTCAAGGCAAACAGGCTCCATGTCGGATAAAGTAATTCCGGCTGATCAGTCAGCATGGTTGAGATGCCTGATGCATCAAACGAGCACATAGAATCTCCTGCCTGCAGGATTGTCAGCGGCAAGAACAGCGTGGCAATCATCAAGACGACGATAGCCAGCAGATAAACAGTTTGTATTCTTTGTATCATAAGTATTATACTTTATTTGTTTTAAGCGGTTTGAATCTGGAAATGAAAAGAGCAATTAATAAAGGAAATTTCCTGTCTGGCTGACTGAAAAGACTTTATTAATTGCTCTTTTATGGATTCAAACTGTCGTTAGCAATTCAATATTCCGACAATTATTAGAAATTATTCTTTTCTTTCGCAGGATTTCTGTAATAGATTTTACCATCCTCATACTCTTTGGCTGCAATCAAAGTTGGTTTAGGCAGCTTTTCATAGTAACGAGAGATTTCGATCTGCTCTCTGTTTTCGAACACTTCTTCCAGATTGTCGTTATAAGAGGCGAACTCTTGGAGTTTCTTTTCCAGATCTTGTTTCATTTCAACACTAATCTGATTAGCCCGCTTTGCAATAATCGCTACCGTTTCATACACATTACCCGTATCGGCACAAAGCTTCATCATGTCGCGGGTGATTGTATTCGTCGGCGCGTTCGTTTTTCTGTAATCCATACTTCGTTTTATATTGATAATTCGTTTAATACGTATTCGTTATTCGCTTGCTGGCATAATTGAAATACTTGGTTGCTTCTTTCAAATACTTACCTTCGGGATATTCGTTGATGTAGTTATAATATTCATCTACAACGTCACGATATCTTCCTTGTAACTTTTCGTCGACACTTACCAAGGCCAATTCATACTTGGCGCGCAGCATGATGTACATAAACTCTTCTCGATACTTGGAATACGGGTAGTTTTTCAACGCGTTCTCTGCGGTGATGACGGCAGACAAGTAGTTGTTTCCCATATATGTTCCCAAGTTGAAGTAGAGTCGGGTAGCCAGAAGTTCTTTCAATGCCAGTTTTTCCTGGAGTTCAAACAGAATTTTCTGGGCTTCTTCCGCTCTTTCGCTTTGAGGGTAGTAATCCATATACAACTGTAACTGCTCGATGGCTTTGTAGGTCTGCGACTGGTCCAGTTTCGGATCCGGAGAGTCTAAGTACAAACCATAGCCTGAGTAGTAACGGGCCAGTTCAGCAAACTCACCTTTCGGGTAAGTCTTATAATAAGTCTCGAAATATTGCGAAGCTGTCTGGTAATCTTTTTGCCCATAGTAACTTTGGGCGAGCAGATACAGAGACTCTTCTGCATAAGCTGTTCCTTTAAAGATTGTAACCAATTCATCCAACAGCGTCGCTGATTTGGAGTATTGTTTCGCGTTGAAATACTTCTTGGCGTACGAATACTTCAATTCATAGTCTGTGCTTTTTAAGATCTTGTTATATTCTCCGCAGGAGGTAAACAAGACGGCACTCATCATCCATAATAATACAATCTTCTTCATTCAACCATACGTTTAGCGCGCAAAGATAACAATTCTTTGTGAAATACAAGGCTGTTAGCGTATTAAAAATTACAATTTGTATAAATCGCTGGCTGCAATCAGTTCGAGTTTGTTCTCTTTCAGCACTTCAGCGCACCGTTCAATATTGTCGGGACGGATGATCACGTTGGCTGCTTCGCCTTGTGAAAAGGCATACATGTATTCCACAAAGATGCCGGCTGCCGTGATGATCTGCATGGCTTTTGCCAGTGCTCCGGGCTGATTCGGGCAGTGAAGACATACGACATCGGCTACACTTACGGCATATAAGTGATCGCGCAATACTTGAATGGCCTTGTCGGTGTCTGACACGATCAGGCGGAGAATTCCGAAATCGGAGTTTTCAGATACCGTAAATGCCGACATGTTTATGCCTGCCTCGCCTAATATATTGGCTACTTCCGTAAAACGGCCTTTCTTGTTCTCTAGGAAAATAGATAATTGTTTGATCAGCATAATCAATCCTTTTTAAAGTTATTATTCGAATTTACGCTTGTCGATGACGTGCTTTGCCTTGCCCATACTGCGCTCAATACTGCGCGGTTCGACAATCTTGATATCCGGCTGCAATCCGATAACGCTTTGGATGCGGTTGGTTATCTTTTTCTTCAGCGCGATCATCTTGTTCATTTCGTCTGAGTAATATTCCGGACGGACTTCTACCTGTATCTGGAATGTATCGGTATTGTTGACACGATCTACAACGATCAGGTAGTGGGCCTCGAATTCCGGCAATTCCAAAATTACAGATTCTACTTGAGATGGGAAAACATTTACGCCACGAATAATCAACATATCGTCGCTTCGGCCTAAAATACGTCCCATTCGGACTGCTGTACGGCCGCATTCACACTTCTCGTAAATCAGATGAGTCAGGTCGCGGGTCCGATAACGAATCATCGGCATACCTTCTTTTGTTAATGTAGTGAAGACGAGTTCGCCCATTTGGCCCGGTTCAACCGGTTGCAGGGTTTTCGGATCGACAATTTCGGGGAAGAAATGGTCTTCCCACAGGTGTGTTCCGTTCTGGCATTCGCATTCTCCGCCGACGCCCGGACCACAGATTTCAGTCAGTCCGTAGATATCGTATGCCTTGATGTGCATTTTCTCTTCCAGTTCTTTACGCATATTCTCGGTCCACGGTTCAGCTCCGAAGAAACCTGCGCGCAGCTGGAATTCTTCCAAAGGAATACCCGAGTTGTGGATGGTTTCTGCCAGATACAAAGCATACGAAGGTGTGCAGGCCAAGGCCTTGGCTCCAAAGTCGTGCATGAGCTGAATCTGCTTCTGGGTATTGCCGCTACTCATCGGGATAACGGTTCCTCCGATGTTCTGTACGCCACCGTGCAGGCCCAAACCTCCGGTAAACAGTCCGTATCCATAAGATACTTGTACGGAGTCGTTCTTTGTAATTCCGCCGGCTGTCAGGCAGCGGGCTACCACTTCTTCCCATATTCCTAAGTCCTTGCGGGTATATCCCACAACAATAGGCTTGCCGGTTGTACCCGAAGAGGCGTGAAGGCGGACGATTTCTGACATCGGTACAGCCATTAATCCGAACGGATAATTATCACGTAAGTCTTGTTTGACAGTGAAAGGCAGCTTGGTAATGTCGTCGATTGACTGGATATCCTGTGGCACTACGCCAAGTTCCTGCATCTTTTTCCGGTAGAAAGGGGAGTTATGATAAACGTGTTCAACCACTCTTCTCAGTCTGATGCTTTGCAGTTTCCGCATCTCTTCACGGTCCATGCATTCTATTGTCTCATTCCAAATCATAGTTTTTCCTGATATTGATGTTAAGTTTAATTCTATAATTGGGCGAAAAGTAATAACTTTTTCAGAAAACGCCAAAGAAATTTACGAAATGTTTATCCTTCTGCGGCTTTTATTCCGGGCGGAGGGATAGCGTGCCGTGATTCTATGGGTTGCCTTGTTTTCTTTCATCTGTTCTGCCCAAAAGTTTTCTCTCTGCTGAAGAAAACTATGCAATCTGCTGGGAAATTCTTTAGTTCACGGCGTGAACTAAGTAATCCACGGTGTGAACTACTTAATCCACGACGTGAACTAAGTAATCCGCGACGTGGATTAAAGAATTCTTCCCGGCTTTCGGATTTTTATGCCGGCAGATAGAAAAGAATGATTCCCTGCTTTTGTTTTTATATCCGCAGGCCTGAAAAGTGTGGCAAAGACAAATTAATTCGTAATTTTGTATGCTTGAAAGAAGAATCAAGGGAAATAAGCTTATGAATCGGAATATTCTGGCGCTGTATCTGGTGAAACTTTCGAAATGGTTTTCGCTGGTGATGCCAATCATTGTGTTGTTTTATGAAAAACATGGCTTGGGCTTGCATGATGTTTTTGTCTTGAAGAGTGTGTATTCGGTAGCGGCTGTCACGCTTGAAATACCTTCCGGCTACTTGGCCGATGTTTGGGGGCGGAAGAAATGCCTGGTCTCGGGCTGTATTCTGTTTTTTATCGGTTATCTGGTTTACTCGTTTACCTCCTCTTTTACTGCCTTTTTAGGAGCCGAATTGTTGTTAGGTATCGGACAGACGCTCGTCAATGGCGCCGATTCTGCTTTATTATATGATACGACGGTACATTACAAGCGGGAAAATGAATACTTGAAATATGAAGGACGGATTACGATGATCGGAAATTTCGCCGAGGCTTTTGCCGGTATTTTCGGTGGTTTGCTGGCTGTTTATTCATTGTGTTTCCCGTTTTATGCCCAGGCTTGTGTGGCTTTTATCGGCATACCGGCCGCTTTTTCCCTGCAAGAATTCAATACAAAAGGAAAGATCCAGAGTCCGGTGACCGAGATCGTCCGAATTATCAAGTACTCTTTGTTTACGAATCGCCGGCTGTGTTGTAATATCATGTATTCGGGCATCATTGGAGCGGCTACACTGACGATGGCCTGGTTCGTACAACCGGTCTTGATGCACCTCGATACGCCGACTTCGTGGTTTGGCGTTATCTGGACTGTGCTGAACCTGACGGTGGGTGTTGCTGCCTTGTATTCCGATAAGATAGAACACCGGTTGGGAATGAACAAGATGAATCTGTTGATTCTGGTCTTCATTGCCGGCGGTTATCTGGCCTTAGCTTATAACCTGACGTATTGGGGTCTGGCGATTCTGCTACTGTTTTACATTGTCAGAGGTTTTGCCACTCCGGTCTTGAAAGGATATATCAACCAATTGACGTTTTCCGACATGCGTGCTACGGTCTTGTCTATCCGAAATTTCATTATCCGGCTGATGTTTGCCGGCGCGGCTCCTTTTGTCGGCTGGCTCAATGATATGTATTCGCTGAAGACGGCCTTGCTGGCCTCGGCAGGGATTATCTTCCTGCCCGGAATTATTTTCCTGGTTCTGAGTTTTGAGGTGAACCATAAAAAGGAAGAGACGGAGAAAACGGAATGATCTTATAGTTCGATCTCGTCGCCCGATATCAGTCCGTTCATGATAGCGTAGAACGTAAGTCCCGAAACGGTTTTAATGCCTAATTTGGCTGTAATGTTCTTGCGGTGGGAGAGAACCGTATTCAGGCTGATATTGAGGTGTTCTGCTATTTCCTTATTGGTGTGTCCGCGTACGATCTGCTGAAGGACATCTATTTCCCGGCCGGATAAGTCTTTGTTGTTGGTATCAGTTGTGTTGCTGGTATTTTCGGCCAGTAAGACGGATTCGAGCACTTCGATGGTCGTTTCTATCGAACTGCGGGTTGAAATGATGTTGGTGACTGGCAGATTCGTATCCGGTTTGTCTACCAGAATAATCACCTTATTCCGTCGTGGCAGAAAATAATCCCAATAAATCAGGAAGGTCTGCGCGTCTGTAAAATAGAAATCAAACAGATCGGGCTGTTTCTCGACCAGCGAGAGCATATCGGGAAAATAACAAATCTGCAAGGGCGAGAAATATTCTTTCAGCAGACAGTCGAGTCCGTAAAACTGCAGTCTGTCTGCCAAGATGATGGCTATTTGCTTATTCTTGGCCATTGGGATACAAAACTTTAATGCATATTATTGAGAAGTTCCATTTTATGTACGAGCGGAGACAGAATCCGGTATCTAATCCGGTTGTGCTGCTTGATGTCTTTCTCCAGACTGCTGACAGCAAAGATCACGGCATAGCAGAGGTTTTCATCGAAGTCACCAGACAGATGTTTGATCATGATACTCTTCAGGTCGGCAAGAACGGCCTCCAGACTGTCATCTGCGGTTTCATTATCAGAGAAAGAACGCATCTCTTCCTGATTAAATGAAATATTATGCTGTAATTGCCGGCTCAGTTGCAGGCAATAGGGAAACCATTCAGTAGCATCTTTCCTGATTTGTTCCGTGAGCTGTTCTTTAAACGACTGGAAGAATTTGCCGATCAGGCTCAAGGTCGCATTGTTTGATTTGCTATGCGAGATGAAAGACTCCAGATGCCGGGCAATGTTCGGTATCTGAAAGCGTAAATAATACTGGTTGGTTTTGCTTAGGTAGTCGATGATTTGAGAAACATGAAATGCCTGAAGTCGTTTCTCCGGAAAATACTCTTCGTTCAGAAAGGTATTGATGATGATAAGCAGAAAATCCGTATCAATCTGATGATCTTCGCAGACCTCACGAACGGTTTTGTCCTGCAATCCGAGCCGGATACCTAACCGGTTGATAACAGGAATGAGCGAAGTGTTTTCTTCCACCACTTCGCTCATCGGCATATTCGGTTGTATTAAAGCCATATTATGCTTCTTCCCACTGTTTGCGTAATAAATTCAGGGCATTGACAACTGCTGCTGCGCGGTCTTCGCTCTGGCAGCCGCATTCGAAGCTGACGAATTTGTTGTAGCCAATAGCCTTCAATCCTTTGAATCCATTTACATAATTGTCGGCATCGCCGTCTTCACCCGGCATGCTTCTACGCTTGCGGCTGGCTACATGCACGTGCTGCAAGTATTCTCCTGCTGAGATAAATGCACCCATGTCTGAGGTCTCTTCCCAAGTCATGTGCCAGAAATCGCCCATGCAACGGACACCCGGATTATTGATGTCGCGGCAAATTGAAGCGGCATCAGCTACTTGACGCAGATAGAAACATTCTTTACGGTTCAGCGGTTCGAAGATAACTGTCGTTCCATGCTCTTTGGCGAAGTTACCCATTTCATTGAACTGTTCACATAAGAAGTCACGTGTTTCCATTGTGTGCGGCATAACCGGAACCTGGTTATTGAAAGCCGGCACAATGATAACACCCGTAGAACCAAGTTCGCCTGCAGCAGCAATGATTTCTTTCATTGTATCCATGCATTGCTTCCGAATAGCAGGATCAGTAGACAGAATGAATCCTTTGAATCCGGCGCAAATGGCACTGATCTTGATGTTTCGTCCGTTCAACGCCTGTTTGAATTCATCTACACGCGCTGCTAAGTTGCCACCGCCTGGTTCTAAACCGACAACTCCATTCTTTTCCATGAAGTCCAGTTTCTCATTCAAGCTTTCACCCGGAGCGACGCCTTCCTGCAAAGACAGGTTCAATTGTGCAGCACTGTTGTATTCAATGCCGGAAGCCTTTGGCTGAGCAGTCGCTTCAGCAGATGATTCTGCCGGTTTGCCTGTACAAGAAGCAATGGCTGTACTGCCTACAGCCATTGCAGCGCCTGAAAGAGTTGCTTTCAGGAAGTTTCTTCTATTGATAGTCATACGCAATTATTTCTTGTCAACCGGTTTACCAGGAACAGGAACTACAAATCCGCTCATATCCATCTTGCCCAGATTCAAGTCTTTCGGCGTGTAATCCAAAGCAGAAGCAGTCATTGCGTCCCAAGTAGTTTCTGCGCCTGTATAAGCAGATTCACGACCCATAATAGCAGCCATGTTTGATACGGCTGTTTCAGAAGCCTGTTCGATCGGCTTGTTAGCACGGATACAGTTAATCCAGTTTACATGCTCCAATACATACGGGTTTGTCTGTTTGTATGTGTTCTTTTCAGCTTCGCTGTCATATTTCCAAACTACATTACCGGCCAAGTCTTTGATTTCCATTGTAGAGCTGTCCCAAGAACCTTTTGTTCCCTGGATGAATTCACTTACATTGTTGGCACAACCATCGATCTGACGGCACATACTATGCAGGTGAATACCATTTTCCATTGTGAAATCAACACTGAAGTTATCGTACTGGTCGCCTGTCAAACGGCGCTGACGAGAACCAAAGCCCACAGCCTTCACAGGTTTCAGGCCACTGAACCAAGTAAATACATCGATGTTGTGAACATGCTGTTCTACGATATGATCACCAGACAACCATTTCCAGTTTACCCAGTCTTTAATCATCCACTCACAGTCGCTCCAGCCTTGCTGACGTTCACGATACCAAAGCATACTTTGGTTCCAATATACGGCACCGCCTGTAATTTCACCGATAGCACCTTCCATAATCTTCTTGTAAGATTCAACGTATGAACGCTGGTGATGGCGCTGTGTACCAGTAACGACGCACAGATTCTTTGCTTGAGCCTGCTTAGCTGTTGCCATGATTGTTCTGTAACCAGCCGGATCAACACAGATAGGTTTTTCCAGGAAGCAGTGTTTGTTCTTTTCAACAGCATATTGGAAATGAACCGGACGGAATAGAGGAGGAGTTGCTACGATAACAACATCTACGCCACTATCGATAAGCTGTTTGTAAGCATCCAGTCCGACAAATCTTTTATCTGCAGGAATATCGATATTCTTTTCTGATTTCAGTTTATCAGCCAAAGCATCAACTCTCTCTTTGAATGTATCGGCCAAGGCAACAATTGTAACGCCGTTGGCTGCACTCAGGAAGTCAAAAGCAGCACCAGAACCACGACCGCCGCAACCAATGACACCGGCTTTCAGTTCTTTTCCGTCAGTAGCCATATCAGGCAATTCAGGAATGTAATAAGTTCCTGGTTCCTTTAACGCTTTAGGCGCATCAGCTGCTGTATTTCCACCACCACAAGAGGTTAATAATGTTGCAGCACTACCGCCACCAATGGCACTCAATGCGCCGGCCATAGCTGAACTCTTCAGGAATGACCTTCTGCTAATTCCATTTTCCTTCTTCATAATATTGTTTGTTAAGTCAGCAATTATATTTTATGTGTTTTATTTGTTATTTATCATATTCGCATACCACGCGGAATCCGATACCTTTAATATCTGAATACCACCAGATACTCTTCGGTTGCTGCGGGTCTGTCTTCAACCAGGCTTCATGCTGTGTGTAAGCACGTGCCGCACAACGGACGTCAGCAGCATCGGAAGTATAGTTTCCTCCTCTCACTACCCATTCATCACCTTCTGTGCAGATCGGATTTGAAACCTTTTCTCCGCCTTGCTTGTAAGCATCCGGATTATATTTGTCGGCGCAATATTCCATTACATTACCCAACATGTTCTTCAAGCCAAACGGGTTTGCCTTTACCTTTGAAGGTTCCTGTGTCTTGTTCTCACTGTTCTTTGCATAGATGACATACGAGCTGATACTGTCTGTCTCTGCATCAAAGAACTTTCTCCAGAATCCCTGATCCGAGAAGTCTTTTGGATTACCTTCAAAGAAGTAAGGCGTTTCTTTTCCTCCTCTGGCTGCGTATTCCCATTCCGCTTCTGTCGGCAGACGGTATTTCTTTCCTGTCTTCTTCGATAACCACTGGCAGAATGTTTCAGCTGCATAGTGAGTCATAGTGATGGCAGGTCTATCGCCGCTTCCCCAACCTTGATCCGGGAATCCGAACGGAGGAGTAGGACCGGAGATGGCATCTACATCCGGATTGCTGTTGTTGGCATATACTTCTTCAGGCGGAGTACGTCCTTCACTCATTGTATTAGCAAAGAAGGCCCAGTACTGATCCCATGTTACTTCGAATTCAGCCATGAAGAACTTATTCAATGTAACTTCACGAACCGGAGATTCGTCTGCATTATGGAACGGTTCTTTCTCTGTACTTCCCATTTTGAATGTACCGCCTGGGATAGCAATCATATTAAATGAAACGGTTGTTCCAGGAATCTTTTCCGTGAAGTTCTCGAATGCCGTAATTGGTGTTGCTTCTTTATAGAAAAGACTTGTATCCACTACGCTTGTCATAGAGTTTGCTCCAGGAATACCCGTCATCTTGCCGTGGGTATAATTCGGATTGTAGTGACCAGCGTCTAAGTGACAACTGATACATTGCAGATCCAGTTTCTTTTCATTCTCTTCGTAATAGAGGTGAGCTGTGATACCATCGTTCGTGATGCCTTCCGGAAACAGATTCTGGTGACAATCCTTACATGACTCATTAGGAATGTATTTTACAGCGTGCTCCAATTCAGACTTCAGCTCCCAATTAAAGTCGGCACTGTCTTTTGTGAGATACGACCATACATCTTTTAATCCCAATTTTGCTTTAGCCGAATAATGTTCCCAAGTATTTGACTGTGGTGGAAGGTGGCAAGCCACGCAATGAGTAGTAACTCCACTTCCGTTGTTTACGTGTTTGGATAATTTCCAGCTATCGTAAACATGAGGATGAACGTGACACATCATACAAGATTCGTCTGAAGAAAAGTATACAGATGCTTTGTATGTACCAATCATTAAGCCGGCACCTATTCCAATGCCCACTATGAATATAAATGGTTTCCTTTTAAAAAAGTTTTTCTTCTTTTTAGAATTTGAACTGTTTCTCTGGCTCATTTTTCCGTTCGTGTTAAATAATGGTATTCTTAAGTCAATTTTATTCTCCGCTTTCTTTTTTCTTGAGATCATTCTCCTTACTTTTTGAAGCGGATTGAATGTTTTTCTCTTTTAATTTGTCTGCTAAAAAACAAATCGGGAATAAAAGTAATATTTTCCTTATTAAAGAAAAACTTTTATCCCCGATTTAACGTAAAATAATAAAATGATTATGTTTTTTTAAGCACTATAACGCATTTTGAATAGGTTTGATGACGAATGTGAAATCATAATCCTGATAAGGAACCATGTACTTTTCGAGTGGTAAAGCACCCCAGCTGTTAATACAACCCAAGCCCATCTGAACTTTATCAATGCATAAGTTTACATAGTCTGTCTGCGGAACCAGTTCCGAGTGGCGCTGATCTTTTTCCAGACCGTCGTCGAGTGATTCCATGGTGTAGTGCAGTGCACTGGCAGAGAACGGAGCTTTTCCTACTAACTGAATTCCGTTACCGCCTTTGTTGGTCTGGTTCCACCAGCGGATATCCGTCTTCGTTCCTGTTTCCTGCGGGCGGATGTAAGAATAAAACTGCTCATCTACAGTCTGAACATATTTACCGATGTTGGTACAATTGTTTCTATCTGCATAGTTTTCGATAGGACCGCGACCATAATATTGGATATTGGCCAGCTGTTTGTTCAGTTCTGTACGCATACCGAAGCGGAACATATTAGATACCTGTGCATTCTTATCGGTTGTCATGCTTTGTGTCACCTCGATTGCTCCCTGCTTGTCAATCCGGTAAGTCAGTGTCAGTTTAGCTGAAACACTTGGCATATCGTATTTGGCTGTTACAACAACCAGATTATTTTCTGTTGTATGCTCCAGGCTGGTCAGTTTGATTTCCGGGTTCTTCCAAGCCAGGTATTTCTTCTGCAGGCCAGCTCCCATGTCATTGTCGGTCGGAGCGCGCCAGAAGTTCGGTGTCAGTTGGGCACCTTCGTTCAGGATTGAAAGGCCATTAACTTCATACAAACTCAGATAACCGTTGCTGCGGGCAAAATCCAAATGGAAATTGTCGCCTTTGACAATCAGATAGTATTCGTCATTGTCTTCTACCACCGGAGTTGAAGTATAATCGTGCGCGATCTTCTTTTCAGTCAGCAGATTTTCCGGTGCTTTGTATTCACGGACGGTCAGCTGCTGATAAGCTACTTCGTGTCCAGCCGGAAGCAATGTCTCGGCATTTTTCAACTTGAAGGCTACGTTCAATAATACTTCCTTACATGGGCAGATGTTGTCTAATGTATAGTTCAGCTTTTGATTGACAGTCTGCTGCGGACCCACTTTCAGGTCGTTGATAATGCCCGACTGCAATACTTCTCCGTTTGCCAGCAATTGCCATTCAACATAGAAGTCGCTCAGGTCTCTGAAGAAGTTCTCGTTATAAATACAGATTTCTCCCTTTTGCAGATCGACCGGTTTTACCCAGATGTTCTGATAAATGTAACCTACTTCATAAGCATGTGGATTCGGAACGCGGTCCGGACTGATCAGACCATTATCCTGGAAGTTATTGTCAGACGCGTCATAGCGGTTGAAGTCACCTCCGTAACCGTAGAATTCTTTACCGTCTTTAGTGAACCATCTGGCTGACTGGTCTACAAAGTCCCAGATAAAGCCACCTTGATATTTCGGATATTTGCGAACCAGATCCCAGTATTCTTTGAATCCGCCTTGCGAGTTACCCATTGCATGTGCATATTCACACTGGATAAGCGGTTTGTCAATATCACCTTTACAGTATTCTTCACAGCGGTCATACGGAAGATACATCGGGCAATAAATATCGGTATATTCGTTGGTGCGGGCCTGTTCATACTGAACGGCACGGCTCTGGTCTTCTGCTTTGATCCATTTGTAGCACGCTTCGAAGTTCGGACCGAAACCGGCTTCGTTACCCAATGACCAGAAGATAATAGACGGATGATTGTATCCGCGCTGCACATTACGCTGGTTACGTTCCAAATGGGCTTTGGCAAACAGCGTATTTTTAGCTAATGTTTCATCGCCATATCCCATACCGTGTGATTCGATGTTGGCTTCGGCTACTACATAGATACCGTATTCGTCGCACAAGTCGTACCACAAGTTGTTGTCCGGATAGTGACAGGTTCTGACAGCGTTGATGTTTAATTCCTTCATCCGTTTGATATCCTGGATCATGCGTTCCTTAGAAACGACATATCCCTTGTCAGGATCCATTTCATGACGGTCGGCTCCTTTGAACAATACAGCCTGGCCGTTAACCAATATCTGACCGTTTTTCAGTTCGATCTTGCGGAAACCTACCTTGATAGGAATCGATTCGATGATTTTCCCGTTCTCCTGCAAGTTGGCAACCAAGGTGTACAGATTGGGCGTTTCGGCTGTCCATTTTTCCGGATTGCTGACGTTCATGGTCGCTGTCTTCTTACCCGAACCCTTTACCTGAGCCGTTGTAACTTCTTTTCCTGCCTTGTCGAGGAGCTTCAGGTCGACTGTTCCTTTCCCTTTCATCTGGACAGCGATCTGGAGTGTACCATCTTTGTATTGGGCATCAAGGTCGGGAGTGATGCGGATGTCTTCAATATGATTGGTTGTACGGGTATATAAGTAGCAGTCACGTCCTACACCTGAGTAACGGAAGAAGTCCTGATCTTCCAGGTAGGTGCCATCACACCAGCGGAATACCTGGAAAGCAATGACGTTTTTACCCGGACGGAGATATTTGGTCAGGTCGAATTCAGCTTCCAGTTTGCTGTCTTCGCTGTAACCTACAAATTTACCGTTTACCCATAAGTACATATTGGAAGTAACCGAACCGAAATGAGCCATGATCTGACGGCCTTTCCAGTCGGCAGGGATTTCTATTACCTTGCGATAGGAGCCTACGTGATTGTTTACTGTTGGCACATAAGGCGGATTGTTCTTGTACTGGCTTCTCCAGGGATAGCCCACGTTGACATAAATCGGATCGCCATATCCGTTGAGTTCCCATACGCCAGGAACCTGCATGTCGTCCCAACCTTTGTCATTGAAATCGGTCTTGTAGAAATCAGTCGGACGCTGGTCGGCATTTTCTACCCAGTTGAATTTCCAAGTACCGTTCAGGGTCATGTAATTGTCTGAAGCCAGGCGACAGCCTTTCAGGGCCGCTTGTTCAGATTCATAAGCGAAATAGTTGGTGTGCATAGGCGCACGATTGATGGCATTGACATTCGGGTCTTGCCATTCCGGTTGTTGCGCAAAAGCAGTTAGCCCCAAGGAGGCAAGGGCGCAAATTAGTACTTTACGTGTCATGATATTGTATTTAGAAATTTATGCAAAAATAAACATAATAAGGAAATATGCAATATTAAATGTACTTTATTCATTTTTTCTTTTCACGTACACTTTATTCGTTCCCATACCCGAAATTGTGATTCCGCTGGTCGGATCCTGGCGGAACCGTTGCAGTTCGCGGGTCGCTGTTGTCCGGCTGAGACCGGTAAGCTGCGCATAATCAGCGATACGCATCAGCGTATGTGTTGATAAATACTGCTGCGCCAGGGCCAGTCGTTCCTCTTCTGTGTAACGCGAATGGTGCAAGACGTTGCTTCCTCCCCGTTTCAGGTTGCAATGCCGGTTGGTGCGTCTGATCAGTTCCTGACTGGCTCTGAAGTTGACGCCGTTTACTTCAATGCTTCGGGCGTTACGTTCGCTATTGTCGTCGTCGGTAATTTCCGTTTCCTTGTCTTGCGAAAGCCCCAAGGTGGGTTTGAATGTTCCCACTCCGTCGATCGTCACGGTGTAACCCTGCCCCATGTAGAAGGCTAATTTTTCAGCCATATTACTCAGAACATGCAATACGCTTCCCTCGCTCAGTCCTGATCCCGGCTGGGCTAATTCACTCACAAATTCCCGCATATTGATTCGCTGATACGTTTTCATTCGGTAGAAGGTCCGTTTTTTCCCGGAGCCGTCCAGATCATTCATTTCCTGTTTGATGTATTCTGCCATGATATATGATTAGGTTAAAATAAAAATGGAAAAGACAGAAACTGGTCTTTCCTACGGGTAAAGATACAAAACATTCCGGGAAAAAACTATCATCCTTCTGGATTTTCTTCAGTTCGCATCGCGAATTACTTAGTTCACGCCGTGGATTACTTAGTTCACGTCGTGGATTACTTAGTTCACGTCGTGAACTAAAGAATTTCTCGAGGGGAAATATATTTTGATTCGTTGATTCAATAAGTTTTGGCAAGGCAGTTGGAAGAAATAGGAAGAAGACAAAAGAGAAGCCTCAGGAAGCAGTGCTGCTCAGATACAAAATAGGCTGTAAGCTTTTTGACAGGAGACAGCCTATTCTTTGTATGAACGAAAAAATGTTTAACGAATGTTACTCACGTTTCCCTAATTTGTGATCGATGATACCATAGTGATGATCACCATAGTTCTTCAAGTCGTCCAAAATACCTTTAGCTGTTGATTCTTCTTCTACCTGTTCGCGAACGAAGCCGAACAAGAAGTCTCTCGAAGCATGGTCCTTGTCTTCCTCTGCAATATTAACCATATTGTCGATCAGTTCAGAAACGTGCTGTTCGTGTTTGTAAACATGTTCAAATACTTCTACTGGAGAACCCCAGGCAGTCGGAACTACATTAACCTGGCCGATAACGATGTCACCACCACGATCGATACAGTAGTTAATCAGTTGGTGTGCATGAGTCAGTTCTTCACCGGCTTGTTTTTCCATCCAATGAGCAAAACCGTTCAAACCTTCTTTTTTGAAGTAAACTGCCATAGACAGATACAGGTTTGATGACCACATTTCAGCATTAACCTGCGCATTAAATGCTTCTGATAATTTAGTACTTAGTAACATGACATACAAGATTTAATAGTTCATTATATTTTACGAATACAAATGTCGCATTAATGTTTGTAATAAGCTAATTCTTCACGATTAAATTTGCTTATAAACGTATAAATTTTATCTATTTCTGCTTCTCCATAATTGACATATACTTCAGCAGAACGGCGATATGCGTCATCTTTGTTAGCATCTTGCAGCAGCAGGTAGCCGAATACGCAATGAGCGGCTGCTTCAACCAGACGGCGGGCGTGGAAGTCGATGTATTCAGCATCTTTCGTTCCTGCAATCTTTTCAACCAGTTCGGCATACTTGGCCGTCATGGCCTGCAAACGGGTCTGCAATGGTTTCAAGTCGTCTTTGTATTCGATCTTGTCGTATTCGTGCAACTGATTGAGATAAGTTCCGGTTGTGACGTGGCGGATGGCTGCTACAACCTGCAACTGAGTTGTTCCTTCGTAAATATTAGTGATACGGGCATCGCGGTACAGACGTTCGCAAGTATAGTCTTTCATGAAGCCGGAACCACCATGAATCTGGATTGCATCATAAGCATTCTGGTTGGCAAACTCGGTTGTCATGCCTTTTCCCATCGGCGTAAAGGCGTCGGCCAGTTTGCTGTACTTCTTCATTTCCTGGCGTTCTTCCGGAGTCAGTTTGCGCTCTTTGGAAATATCGTCGAGTGCTTTGTACATATCTACGAAACGAGCTGTCTCATACAGCATGGCGCGAGATGCATCAGCCTTGGCACGCATCAGTGAAAGCATTTCATAGATGGCCGGGAACTGGATGATAGCTTTACCGAACTGTTTACGGTCGAGGGCATACGCATACCCTTCGCGGTAAGCTGCTTCACTTAATCCGACTGCCTGAGCCATGATACCTAAACGGGCACCGTTCATCAAAGCCATGACATATTTGATCAGACCTAACTTACGGTCGCCGCAAAGTTCGGCTTTGGCATTCTTGAATACCAGTTCGCAAGTAGGAGAACCTTTGATACCCATCTTGTTTTCAATACGGCGGACGTTCACACCTCCGTTACGTTTGTCGTAAATGAACATAGACAAACCACGACCGTCGTGTGTTCCTTCTTCTGAACGGGCCAGTACCAGATGAATATCTGAGTCACCATTGGTAATGAACCGTTTTACACCGTTCAGATACCAGCAGTTATCGGCTTCACTGAAGGTTGCTTTCAGCATGACCGACTGCAGGTCAGAACCGGCATCCGGTTCGGTCAGGTCCATTGACATCGTTTCTCCGGCACATACGCGTGGAATATAACGCTGACGCTGGTCTTCGCTGCCGAATTCGTACAAGGTTTCGGCACAGTCCTGCAAACCCCAGAGGTTTTCAAAGCCGGCGTCTGCACGAGAAACCATATCGGCTGCCATAATATAAGGTACAATAGGAAAATTCAGTCCGTTGTAACGGCGCGGCATGGCGATACCCATCAGGCCGGCTTTCCGGACGGCGTCCAGATTTTCTTGGGTTCCTTTGGCATAAGTCACACGACCATTGGCTACAGAAGGACCTTCATGATCTACGCTTTCAGCATTAGGAGCGATGATGTCTCCGCAGATCTCACCAACGATCTCCAATACTTTTTCGTAACTGTCCATGGCATCCTCAAAATCCTGAGGTGCATAATCATATTTATCTTTGTCGGCAAAGCCGCGTTCTTTCAGCTCCACAATACGCTCCATCAACGGGTGATGCAGGTGATGCTTCAGGCTGGGATTATCTAAATAAAAGTTAGCCATATCTTATTTACTGTTCTTTTTGTAATACTTGATCATCTTCGGAATCACTTCTTCAACGGTACCGTTGATTACATAGTCGGCGATCGCATTGATCGGTGCGTTTTCATCATTGTTGATCGAGATGATGATGCCTGCATCCTGCATACCGGCGATGTGCTGGATTTGCCCGGAGATACCACATGCAATATATAATTTCGGACGAACCGTTACACCGGTTTGACCGATCTGACGGTCGTGTTCACAGAATCCGGCATCGACAGCCGCGCGGCTGGCTCCGACTTCTGCGTGAAGTTCCTTGGCCAATTCGAACAACATATCGAATCCTTCTTTTGAACCCATGCCGTAACCACCGGCAACAACGATAGGAGCGCCTTTCAGGTTGTGCTTGGCTTTCTCGACATGACGGTCGATGACTTTCACAACGAAGTCTGTCTCCGGAACATATTTCGCTACATCATGACGGATTACTTCGCCTTGATAGTTCGGATCCAGAATCTCTTTCTTCATCACACCTTCACGGACAGTTGCCATCTGTGGGCGATGTTCTGGATTGATGATCGTAGCCACGATGTTACCACCGAAGGCCGGACGAATCTGGTACAGTAGGTTTTCGTATGTCTTTCCGGCTTTCTTGTCTTCGTGAGAACCGATTTCCAGAGAAGTACAATCGGCCGTCAGACCGCTGGTCAAGGCTGAAGAAACACGCGGACCCAAATCACGTCCGATTACCGTAGCGCCCATCAGGCAAATCTGCGGTTTTTCTTCTTTAAACAGATTGATAAGAATAGATGCATGAGGCAAAGTAGTATAGGGGAAAAGGCCCGGAGCATCGAATATATGTATTTTATCAACGCCATACGGAAGCACTTGGCTTTCAACGCCAGTCAAATCTGTTCCTGCGATGATGGCTTCCAACTGACAGCCTAACTGATTGGCTAATTTCCTGCCTTTTGTCAGGAGTTCGAGACTTACATCAGCAACGGTTTTGCCTTCAAGCTCACAATATACAAATACGTTGTTCATAGGTATATTTTTATCCAATCGTGTGATTGGCTAACAGTTCAACAATCAAATCTTCAATATCTTTATCCGAGCTGGTCAGTGTCTTGCTTTCCTTAGCCTGGAAAACAATGTTCTGAATAGATTTCACCTTCGTAGGAGAACCTGACAAACCACATTGTTTCAAATCGCCGTTTACATCAGCAACGCTCCATTCCGGAATGTTCAGATAAGGGCGAGTCTCATACAGTTCAGCATATTTAAGAGCCGGTGTTCCATCAGGATGGCAAGCTGGAGCCGGAGCTTTTTCCTGTTTACCCAAAGCCCGTTTGTATTTCTGTACCAGTTTTGCATTGCGCGGGCGACAAGGAGCAGCCGATCCATTTACCGTAATCACGATAGGCAGCGGTCCTTCAACGGTTTCTACGCCACCGTCGATATGGCGTTTTACGGTGATGCGACGAGCTTCTTCATCAACATTCAGGATTTCTTCGGCATACGTGATCTGTGTCAGGCCTAATTTTTCTGCTACTTGCGGACCTACCTGAGCCGTATCTCCATCAATTGCCTGCCGGCCACCGATGATCACATCATAATCTTTGATCTTCTTGATGGCAGTAGCCAGGGCATACGAAGTTGCTAATGTGTCGGCTCCGGCAAACGCTCTGTCTGTAAGCAGATAACCGCCGTCGGCACCACGGTATAAACCTTCTCTGATGATTTCTGCAGCACGACCAGGACCCATGGTCAGCAGCGTGACAGTCGATCCCGGATGTGTGTCTTTCAGGCGCAAAGCCTGTTCTAAGGCGTTCAGGTCTTCAGGATTAAATATGGCGGGAAGTGCGGCACGGTTAACAGTTCCGTCTTCTTTCATGGCATCCTTTCCGACGTTTCGTGTGTCGGGAACCTGCTTCGCTAATACAATAATTCGTAAACTCATTTTATTGGATATTATATTCGTTTTTTCTTTGGTTGCAAAAGTAATTATTAAATTGAGATTAGGAAAGAATGAACCGAAAAATCACTAATAGTAGTGATTGCCTGTTTGGCCGATTTGTCTTTCCTTTGCAACCGTAAACAATATACCAGTAGTGGAAATGAAAAGAGAACAAATGTTCATGGCGGCAATTCTGCTGGCAGGCTCAGAAATTGTCATGGCGGATGAAATCAATCCGAAAGATACGATTCGTACATATAATATAGAGGAAATCATTCTGACATCCTCCACAAAAGAGACGAATGATTTGCGGAAACTCCCGGGTTCCGTAACCGTTTTATCACCGCAGCAGATTATCGGACGGCAGATTGATGCCTTGAAAGACATCAGTTCGTTTGTTCCGAACCTTTATATGCCGGATTATGGTGCTAAATTGACATCGGCCATCTATATCCGTGGCATTGGTGCTCGAAGCAGCGGTCAGTCTATTGGCATGTATGTCGACAATGTTCCTTATCTTGACAAGAGTACCTTTGATTTTGAATTGACCGATATTCAGCGGATTGAAGTATTGCGTGGTCCGCAAGGAACCTTGTACGGACGTAATGCGATGGGCGGTATTGTTAATATCTACACGATTTCACCTTTTGATTTTCAGGGAAAGAAACTTTCTGTTTCGGCCGGGAATTATGGACAGGTGAAAGTCAAAGCTTCCCACTATGGTGTGATTAATGATAAATTCGGTTTTACCGCTGGTGTGTATTATGATCGTAACAGTGGTTTCTTTACGAATGAATATACGGGGAAAAAAGCCGATAATGAGCAGTCGGTGGGCGGACGGATCAAGTTGGAAGGACGCTTTAATCCGAACTTCCGCATGGCTTATACGCTGTCGGCCGATTATTCGGATCAGGGAGCATTTCCTTACGGCCTGTATGACGCTGCTTCCGGCTCGGTGGCCCCGGTAAATATCAATGATCCTTCGTCGTATAAACGGACAATGGTGGCAAACAGTTTATTGCTGGAATATAAGACCGACCAGATTCTGTTGAGCAGCACGACCGGATATCAGTATCTGAATGATGACATGCATATGGATCAGGACTTCTCTCCGAAATCGATCTTTACGCTGAATCAGAAACAGAAACAGCATGCTTTCAGTGAAGAAGTGGCTGTAAAGAGTAATTCGGATAGGAACTATCAGTGGTCGTTTGGTTTGTACGGATTTTACAACAGTCTGAATACAGACGGACCGGTAACATTTAAAGAAGATGGTATTAAAGAAGTACTGCAGCCCGTCTTTGATCAGATCAAGGAGAATTCGAATAATCCGAAAATGCCGGCCTTGAAGATTACGGATAAAGAACTGTATATCCCGGGTAACTTTGATACTCCTTCGTTTGGTCTGGCTCTTTTCCATCAGTCTACTTATAATAATCTGTTTGTCGATGGCTTGTCGGTAACAGCAGGTGTTCGTCTGGACTATGAGAAACAGAAATTAGGTTATACCGGAGAAGCGAAGATGAACATGTCGGCCAGCTTTGGAGAAATGGAAATTCCGTTGGATTCTTTTTATGGACCGACAGTGATGGATGTACACGCTTCGCAGGATTTTTGGGAGATTTTGCCCAAAGTATCCTTGAAATATGAATGTTCACCTTCAACTTATACGTATGTATCCGTAGCCAAAGGTTACAAAACGGGTGGTTATAATGTACAGATGTCGGCCGATGTGATGCAGGCTCAGATGAAATACGACATGATGTCGGCTTTCAGTTCGATGATTCCCATGGAACTGGAAAAACCGACGCCGGTTGAAGACGTGGCAGCCTATAAACCGGAAAAGAGCTGGAATTATGAATTGGGTATCCGGAGCGAACTGATCAAAGACCGTCTCAGTACGGAGCTGACAGCTTTCTTGATGGACATTCAGGATTTGCAGATCACCAAGTTTGTCAATAGTGGTAACGGACGTGTGCTGGCGAATGCCGGAAAAGCCTGCAGCTATGGTGTTGAAGCGTCTCTGCGTGCTTTATTGATGACTGGCCTGACTGCTGATCTGAATTATGGTTATACGCATGCTACGTTCCGTGATTATAACAACGAAAAGGAAGACTTTAAGGGAAATTATGTACCGTACACACCGCGCCATACCGTCAGTCTGGGGTTACAGTACACGAAGAGCCTGCAGGGAAAGTGGCTGGATCAGGTTTATGCTTCGGCACAATTGAACGGAATCGGAAAAATATTCTGGACTGAATACAATGATATTTACCAGGATTTCTATCTGACACTGAACGCAAGGGCCGGAGTACGCAAAGACAAGATCAACTTGAGTGTCTGGACCAAGAACTTGACCAATACAACTTATTCGGCATTCTATTTTGAGTCGTTTGGCAATCCGTTTATACAGCTTGGAAAACCGTTGCAAATAGGCGTAGAAGTATCATTGACATTGTAGGAAAAGGTTCCTTTTGTAATATTTTCTGCTTTTCTTGGTAGAAAAGGATAGTCATTGGCGTTTTAGTTTGTACTTTTGTGCGGTTAAATACACAGATTGTGATGGAACAACATACTCAAAACATTAACAAAGTAATTGTCCGTCCGTTGCAGATGACGGATTATAAGCAGTTAGCTCAATCGTTCAGACGTGTTTATTCCGATGGTTCGGATGTGTTCTGGACGAAAGAGCAGATCGAAAAATTACTTACTATTTTCCCGGAAGGACAGGTTGTAACGGTTGTTGATAATAAGATAGTCGGTTGTGCCCTTTCAATTATCGTTGATTATGATCGTGTCAAGAATGATCATACTTATGCCGATGTAACAGGGAAAGAAACTTTCAATACACATAATCCGAAAGGTAATATTCTATATGGTATAGAAGTCTTTATACATCCGGATTATCGTGGATTACGTCTGGCCCGTCGTATGTATGATTATCGGAAGGAACTTTGCGAAAGCCTGAACTTGAAAGCGATTATGTTTGGTGGACGTATTCCGAATTATCATAAATATGCGGATGTCATGCGTCCCAAAGAATATATCGATAAGGTCCGCAAGAAAGAAATATATGATCCGGTTCTGACGTTCCAGTTGTCAAACGATTTCCATGTGCGAAAAGTGATGACTAATTATCTGCCGAACGATGAAGAGTCAAAGCATTATGCGACCTTGTTGCAATGGGATAATATTTACTATCAGCCGAAACCGGAAGTGATTGCTTCAAAAACAACGGTTCGGGTAGGTTTGGTTCAATGGCAGATGCGTCCGTATAAGAGCTTAAATGACGTCTTCGAGCAAGTTGAATTCTTTGTAGATGCAGTGTCGGACTATAAAAGTGATTTCATCCTGTTCCCAGAATATTTCAATGCTCCGCTGATGGCAAAATTCAATCACATGAGTGAGTCAGAGGCTATCCGTGAGTTAGCTCAGTATACGGATGAGATGCGGAAACGCTTTGTTGAACTAGCTATCAGTTATAATATCAATATCATTACAGGAAGTATGCCGCAGATCCGGGAAGACGGCTTGTATAATGTCGGTTTCTTGTGCCGCCGGGATGGCTCGTATGAAACGTATGAGAAGATTCATATTACTCCAGACGAGGCTAAGAGCTGGGGACTTTCGGGAGGAAAGAAAGTACAGACCTTTGAAACGGATTCTGCTAAGATAGGTGTCTTGATTTGTTATGATGTTGAGTTCCCGGAATTATCTCGTATCATGGCTGAACAAGGAATGCAGATATTGTTCGTTCCTTATTTAACTGATACGCAGAATGCCTATTCAAGAGTTCGGGTCTGTGCTCAGGCTCGTGCCATTGAAAATGAATGTTTCGTAGTCATTGCCGGTAGTGTCGGTAACTTACCGCGTGTACACAATATGGATATTCAGTACGCTCAGTCGGGAGTCTTCACTCCGTGTGACTTTGCCTTCCCAACAGATGGAAATCGGGCAGAAGCGACACCGAATACTGAAATGATTCTGGTATCGGATGTCGATCTGGATTTGTTGAGTGAATTACATACCTATGGAAGCGTACGTAATTTGAAAGATCGCCGGAATGATTTGTATGAAGTTCGATTGAAGAAAAATAAATAAGCATTTAAACAGAGACACGGAGATGACGCCGTTCGTATGAACAAGCGGACTTCGTGTCTTTTGTATATAATATAAAGGTAAATGGCAAAGACAAAGACGGTTTATGTTTGTTCTCATTGCGGGGCTGATTCTCCGAAATGGTTAGGGAAATGTCCGAACTGCGGAGAATGGAATACGTATGTGGAAGAGATAGTAGCGAAGGAAACTCCTGCGGCCAAACGTCCGGTTCCCGCCGGTTGGGCGGAGAGAGGGCAGGCGCGCCCGGTATTGCTCCGGGATATTACAGCGGAGAAGGAAGACCGATTGGATATGAAAGACCAGGAGTTGAACCGTGTGTTGGGCGGTGGCTTGGTGAAAGGATCTTTGGTATTGATTGGCGGTGAGCCAGGAATCGGTAAATCTACCTTGGTTTTGCAGACAATCCTCAAGTTGCATGATTTGAAAGTCTTATATGTTTCCGGGGAAGAAAGTTACCGTCAGTTGAAAATGCGTGCGGATCGTCTGGCTCCTGATAGTCAGAATTGCCTGATCTTATGCGAGACCAATCTGGAACAGATATTCGTGCAGGCTCAAAATGTGCAACCCGATTTGTTGATTATCGATTCTATTCAAACGATTTTTACCGAGCTGGTCGAATCTTCTCCGGGCAGTGTTTCTCAGGTGCGCGAGTGTAGTGCTGCCATTCTGAAGTTTGCCAAGGAAAGCGGCGTGCCGGTATTGCTGATCGGTCATATTAATAAGGAAGGAAGCATTGCCGGACCTAAGGTGTTGGAACATATTGTTGATACCGTTTTACAGTTCGAAGGCGACCAACATTATATGTATCGGATTCTTCGCAGTATCAAGAACCGTTTTGGTAGTACTGCCGAATTGGGAATTTATGAAATGCGGCAAGAAGGTTTGCGCGAGGTAAGTAATCCATCGGAATTATTGCTTACGCAGAACCACGAAGGATTGAGTGGAGTAGCCATTGCCGCTGCCATCGAAGGAATTCGTCCGTTCCTGATTGAAACGCAGGCTTTGGTAAGCTCGGCCGTTTATGGGACGCCGCAACGAAGTGCCACCGGTTTTGATATCCGACGGATGAATATGTTGCTGGCAGTATTGGAGAAACGTGCCGGATTCAAGCTGGCTCAGAAAGATGTTTTCCTGAATATTGCCGGTGGTTTGCGTGTCAATGATCCGGCGATCGATTTGGCTGTGTTGGCAGCCGTCCTCTCGTCAAGCTTGGATATCTCCATCGAACCGGGCGTTTGTATGGCAGGTGAAGTAGGCTTGTCGGGCGAGATCCGTCCGGTAAATCGGATTGAACAACGAATCATGGAGGCAGAAAAGCTGGGTTTTTCCCGTATTCTGATTCCCTATAATAATTTGAAAGGTTTTGATACGAGCCGTTGTCGGATTCAGATTGTGCAGGTCCGAAAAGTGGAAGAGGCGTTCCGGCAGCTGTTCGGTTAGTCTCGGTATAATTTATCATTGATTAATGATTGACTTACATGATTAAAGAAATACAATTACGCATATTGCCTGAAGAAGCTGCCAACGAGCAGGCTTTAAAGACGGTGCTTTCCCGGGAGTTGGCTTTATTGATAACAGACATTCATGCTGTCCGCATTCTGAAACGTTCGATTGATGCCCGACAGCGTACGATATTTGTGAATCTTAAAGTACAGGTCTTTATCGAGGAAGATCCGACGGAGCCGGCTTACCAGTCGGTAGCATACGGAGATGTCTCGTCGGGAAAGCCCGTAGTGATTGTGGGCGCTGGACCTGGAGGCTTGTTTGCTGCTTTACGGGCTATCGAACTGGGACTTCGTCCGATTGTGGTAGAACGAGGCAAGAATGTACGGGAAAGAAAGAAAGATATTGCCCGTATTAGTCGGGAACATTTGGTAAATCCGGAGTCGAATTACAGCTTTGGTGAAGGAGGAGCCGGCGCTTATTCAGATGGCAAGCTTTATACAAGAAGCAAGAAACGGGGATCGGTCGAGAAGATCCTGAATGTATTCTGTCAGCATGGTGCCAGTCCGTCGATCCTGTCGGACGCTCATCCGCATATCGGAACAGACAAATTACCACGTGTAATTGAGAACATGCGTGAACAAATCCTTCGGTCGGGCGGAGAAGTGCACTTTGAAACCCGTATGGACAGGCTGATCATCCGGGATAACGAAGTGATCGGTATAGAGACACAGACAGGTGAGACATTTATGGGACCAGTTATTCTGGCTATAGGGCATTCTGCGCGTGACGTCTATTATTATCTGTATAATGCTCAAATCCCGATTGAGGCAAAAGGTATTGCCGTGGGAGTTCGTCTGGAACATCCGCAGCAACTGATTGACCAGATTCAATATCACCGGAAGGAAGGTCGTGGTAAGTATTTGCCGGCGGCCGAATACAGTTTCGTCACACAAGTACAAGGACGTGGTGTCTATTCATTCTGTATGTGTCCGGGAGGTTTCGTTGTACCGGCAGCCAGCGGTCCACGGCAAATTGTTGTCAATGGAATGTCGCCTTCTACTCGTGGTTCTTATTGGGCCAATTCAGGTATGGTAGTAGAAATTCGTCCGGAAGATTATTCCGAACTGATGAAAGGGCAGGATATGAAAGTGCCGGCTGATTCGCCTTTGGCTTTGATGGCCTTTCAGGAACGGCTGGAAGAACTCTGCTGGCTCAACGGGAACCAGCGGCAGACGGCTCCGTCGCAGCGGATGGATGACTTCATCCATAAACGCCTGTCGGCCGATTTGCCAGTCACATCCTATACGCCTGGTGTATTATCTTCGCCCCTTCATTTCTGGATGCCGAAATTTATTACCCACCGGTTGCGTGAAGGATTCTGTCACTTCGGAAAAGTATCCAGAGGCTTTTTAACCAATGAAGCGCTGATGATAGGTGTGGAAACCCGAACATCGTCGCCTGTACGTATTTTACGCGATAAAGAACGCCTGCAGCATGTTACTTTGCGTGGCCTTTTCCCTTGCGGGGAAGGTGCCGGATATGCCGGAGGTATTGTATCGGCTGCTATCGACGGTGAACGTTGTGCCGAAATGGTAGCTGAGTTATTGAAATAAGAGGAAGAAAAGAATATAGACATTATGATAACCTATTTGATTTTAGGAATAACGGTAGTTGTCTCTTTCATCTGTTTCGGAAATCAGACGCTGGCAATGAAACTAGCCTTGAGTCCTTACCAGGTGATCCATAGGAAAGAATGGTATCGAGTCATTACCCATGGTTTTGTACATGCCGATATGACTCACCTGTTGGTAAATATGTTTACCTTCTGGTCATTCGGTACCTATATGGAACAATACTATCAATACGTAGGACTCGGAAAGTGGGGCTTTCTTCTTTTATATTTTGGTGGAATGATATTTTCTTCATCATTTGATTTGGCAAAACAGAAAGACAATCCCTATTATCTGTCTATCGGTGCTTCAGGAGCGGTTTCTGCCGTTTTGTTTTCCTCTATCTTCTTTGATCCTTGGGGGAAAATCTATTTCTTTGCCCTGTTGCCTATTCCGGGTATATTGTTTGGTGTTGTGTATTTGTTGTATTGCCAGTATATGGCAAAGCAGGCGAGTGACCATATCAACCATAATGCCCATTTCTTAGGCGCTTTGTTCGGCTTTTTACTGCCTGCTCTGTTGAACCCTTCGTTGGTGAAGTTATTTGTAGGAGCATTGATGGGACGATGAACAAACGGATATTGGGACTGGCTGTTCCTTCGATTATATCAAACATTACTGTTCCACTGCTCGGTTTGGTGGATGTTTCTATTGTGGGGCATTTGGGCTCTGCTACTTACATTGGAGCCATTGCCGTGGGTGGTATGTTGTTCAGTATGATCTATTGGATTTTTGGCTTTCTGCGGATGGGAACCAGTGGACTAACTGCCCAAGCCTATGGAAGGCGTGATTTGGCTGAAGTCATCCTGTCGTTTGTCCGTTCAGTAGGAATAGCCTTTGGATTGGGTTTATTGCTGATTCTGTTGCAATATCCAATCCTGAAAGTCGCATTTACATTGATTGATACAACACCAGCAATTAAAGAACTGGCTTCTCTTTATTTCCGGATTTGTATATGGGGCGCTCCGGCTGTATTGGGTTTATACAGTTTCGCGGGCTGGTTTGTGGGAATGCAGAATTCCCGTTTCCCGATGTACATAGCCATTACACAAAATGTAGTCAATATAGCAGCCAGTTTATTCTTTGTATTTGTCTGGAACCGAGGAGTAGCAGGCGTTGCCATGGGAACACTGGTTGCCCAATATGCCGGATTACTGATGGCTTCGTTATTATGGTATGGTTATTATCGCCGATTATGGCCAAAATTGAACTGGAAGATGTTGACTGACTATGAAGCCATGCGTTCCTTTTTCATATTGAATCGGGATATTTTCTTCCGTACCTTATGCCTGGTTGCGGTGACGACTTATTTTACTTCCCGGGGAGCTGAACAAGGTGATGTCATCTTGGCGGTAAATACGTTGCTGATGCAGCTGTTTACTTTATATTCATACATCATGGATGGCTTTGCCTATGCCGGAGAAGCCTTGACCGGTCGTTATGTTGGTGCGCATAATCGGGCTGACTTGGAACGTATGATCCGAGCTTTGTTTGCTTGGGGCATCGGATTGGCGCTTACCTTTACCTTATTATATGGTATAGGAGGAAGTTCGTTCTTAGGTTTGCTGACGAATGAACGAGAGGTATTAAATGCCTCTTCAGACTATTTCTATTGGGTGTTGGCTATTCCATTAGCCGGTATGGCGGCCTTTTTATGGGATGGAATCTATATTGGTGCTACAGCTTCCCGTCAGATGCTGTATTCGATGTTGGTTGCTTCAGCTTCATTCTTCCTTTTACAAGGATTGTTACAGCAACAAATGGGAAACCATGCTTTGTGGATGGCATTTATCGTTTATTTGTTCTTGCGTGGATTGGTACAAACCGGACTCGCACGAAAGATTCTGTCGAAATCAGAGAGGTGAATTAAAATAGATTATCTATTTTTGCGGACTTAATAGGAGATTAAAATTGATGTTTGTAGAAAATCGGTTGAGCAGGTTATTACTGCTATTGTTTCTTACATTTGTTTTCTGTTGTGCATTCTATTATTTGCCTGAAAAGATTGCCGGTTTTCAGGTAAAACATATTGATTTATTTTCTGATTTGAGAGAGAAATCAATGATAGCAGCCATAGATACGATGCAGCAGTCGTGGTTGGAAGAAGATACTTTAGCTGTTGATTCAGTTGCTTTACAGCGTCTTGCCCAAGAAAAAGCAGGGATTGATTCTGCTGCACTGGCTTTGCGAGATTCTTTATACAAAGCCTTGTATGCTGTTGACGGGGCTGATTCTACGGGGATACGGATCGAAGACTATTCTGTTGGTCATATCGGATTGAACCGTTTCTTTACGGCTTTGCGGAACCGGACATCTTTAAACCGACCGGTACGGATCGGCTTTATGGGCGATTCGTTTATAGAAGGAGATATTCTGGTGGCCGATTTGCGCTCATTGATGCAGAAGAGGTTTGGTGGCCGCGGTGTTGGCTTTGTGCCTATTTCTTCTCCAGCAGCCCAGTATCGGCCGACGGTAAAGACGACTCCTAAGGGCTGGACAACCTGGTCGATGCTGACGGATCATGAACACGCCTATACATTGAGTTGCCTGACCTTTGAGGCGGAAGCTGACAAGGCTTCTTTCTCGATAGAGTCGACAAATAAGTACCCTGAATTGGATTCTGTTTCTTTCTTAAAACTGATCTATGAGAATAATCTTTCGACGCAGGTTAGTGTTTCGATTGATGGAAGGTCGGATTCTTTGCGAGTCAGTTTACCGCCCACGCAGATAATGGCTCAGTATGAATGGAACGGTATCATTAACAAGGCTAGCTTTGATTTTTCTCAGGCAACGGGATTTAGGGCTTTAGGTGTGGCGATGGAAAATGCAGAAGGTGTTGTTATTGATAACTTCTCTATGCGTGGAAATTCAGGCCTGATATTGGAACGGCTGGATTCGGTACACTGTCTGGCGCTGAATGATATTCGTCCGTACGATCTGATCATCTTGCAATATGGCTTGAATGTAGCTAACGACAGTGTTATGCAATATGGATGGTATGGAAAGCGAATGGAGAAAGTAATACATCATATCCGCCATTGTTTTCCGACGGCCGACGTGATGTTGATGGGTGTTTCAGATCGGAGTCGTCAGGAAAACGGAACCTTTTATACCATGCCTTCCGTTTTGGCACTTTTACATGCGCAGAGACAGGCTGCCAAAAGAGCCGGAGTGCTGTTCTGGAATACGTACGGTGCTATGGGCGGGAAAAACAGTATGGCCCGTTATGTAGAAAATAATTGGGCAAGTAAAGATTATACGCATCTTGGATTTGGTGGTGGACGGCAGTTAGCCCGTATCCTGATGGATGCCTTAATGTCTGAAATGGAGTTTTATGAAAGTGCAGGACAGGAATAATTGGTTGCGAATTGGAGGTGTCGCCGTTGGTATTATATTTACTGTGTCAGTCTGGGCTCAGTCGTTACTACATTCTCAGCAAGATGAATCTCGAAATGTGGAGCCAACAGCCGTAGAACTTCCTTTACCGTTGCCGGGAATGTTGGTGGAAGGATGTGATACTTTATCATTTCCGTCGGATAGTACACATACCATGATGCACTTTTTTTCTCTGCTTGACTCGTTGAAGGCAGGAAAAGATACGGTATTGACAATCGTTCATCTGGGTGATTCCCATATTCAGGCCGGCAAATACAGTGGTAAAGTCATGCGCTTGCTGCAGCATGAATTCGGAAATGCCGGCAGAGGCTGGGTAGCTCCGTTTAAGTTAAGCCGTACGAATGAGCCGGATGACTATTTTGTTACCTCTTCTGTTCGGGATTGGATTGCCGGGCGCTGCATCCAGCGGAAACGGAAAACCTCCGTTGGAATGGGTGGAATAGGAGTCAGGAGCATGTCTTCTTCCATTAATCTGAATGTGCGGATGGCTCCGAATAATGGGGCAGGTTATGCTTTTAATCAGGCTATTTTGTACCGGCGTTATAATGCCATGCCCATGCTTCCTACGGATGAGAGTAAACAGATAGCGGAAGCTTCTTTGGCTGATTCTGTATATACTGGAGTAAAAGCAGATACTTTCCGATTGAGTCGTATGACCGATACGTTGCTGCTTCACAGTACGCGGCGTAAGCAGGGCACAGATGTGTTGTTGCCGGCTTCGTCGTTTAATAATACCTATTATGGGTTTTCATTGACAAATGGCAAGCCTGGCATTCTGTATCATTCAATTGGTGTGAATGGGGCTATGTATGTGAATTACACGGATAAAGAATATCTGCAGCGGCTTTCTTTGCTTAGGCCTCAGCTTTTGATCATATCGCTTGGAACGAATGAAACCTTCGGTCGGAATTTCTCCGGTCTTGAATTTAGTGAACAAGTGCATCGGTTTCTGTCGCTGGTGAAAGAAGTCATGCCGCAAACTGAGATTCTGCTCACGACTCCTCCGGAATGTTATAAAAGAACCTATGTCAAGAAAAAGCGGGTTTATGTCAGGAATGCAAATACAGAAAAAGCAGCTGCTGCCTTGAGGCAGATAGCCCGTGAAGAAGGCATTGCCTGCTGGGATCTGTTTACGGCTACTGGAGGAAATAACTCATGTCGTAAGTGGTACACTCAGCATTTGATGAGTAAAGACCGGATTCATTTTACTCAGCGCGGTTATGAGGATCAGGGTGTATTATTGTATCGGGCATTGATGAATGCCTATAATGCTCATCTCGGGCAAGATGTAAAACTAAATCAGCAAGTGGAGGGTGAATTATGAATACGTTAATGATGATGCAGACGGGACTTTTTGAAGGACTTTCGTGGAGTAAGCTGGGTGATCTGTTGGTATATCATCCCGAAGAACCGATGCTATTCAGCAGCGGATTATTTTTCTGTCTGTTCTGTATATTCTCTTTATTCTACGTGACATTGCGGAAACATACGCTGGCACGGATTATATATGTGACTCTGTTCTCTCTTTATTTCTATTATAAGAGCAGCGGCTTGTGGTTTGGACTACTGATCTTTACGGCCAGTTCTGATTTTCTGATCGCCCGGATCATGACACATCTGGATGAAACCTGGAAGAAAAAGTGCATGGTGACGCTGAGCCTTTGTGTCAATTTAGGAATGTTGGCTTATTTCAAGTATTTCAATTTCCTGTTAGATTTGGGTTCGTCTTTCTTGCGCGAACTGGGTGTGTGGTTTCATTACCAGCCTTGGGCTTCGTTGGAAGTTGCTCCTTTGCAGATATTTCTTCCTGTGGGGATTTCCTTCTTTACTTTTCAGAGCATCAGTTATGTGATTGATGTGTACCGGGGCCGTATCCAACCTCTTAATCGCTGGATCGATTATGTGTTCTATGTATCGTTCTTCCCGCAGTTGGTGGCGGGTCCGATTGTGCGGGCACGTGATTTTATCCCGCAGATCTACCGGAATCCGATTGTGACGAGAGAAGAATTTGGCGAAGGCATATTCCTTATCGTCTGTGGTTTGTTTAAGAAATGTGTGATATCCGACTATATCAGTCTGAACTTTGTTGACCGGGTTTTCGATGCTCCGGCTTTGTATACGGGATTAGAGAATCTGATGGGTGTATATGGATATACATTGCAAATCTATTGTGACTTTTCCGGTTATTCGGATATGGCCATCGGAATAGCCCTTCTTTTAGGATTCCGCTTTAATATCAACTTTGATTCTCCTTATCAGTCGGCAACGATTACTGAATTTTGGAGGCGGTGGCATATTTCATTGTCGAGCTGGCTGAAAGACTATTTGTATATCTCGCTGGGCGGAAACCGGAAGGGAAAAAAGTGTACCTATGTCAATCTGATCCTGACCATGTTGTTGGGCGGTCTGTGGCACGGTGCTTCTGTGCGTTTTATTCTTTGGGGCGCCTTGCATGGCGTGGCTTTGGCCATTCACAAAGCAGTTATGGCTGCTTTCCCCAGTTTCAAGAAAGTTGGAAATGAAATGACGCCCTTGCGTCGTGTCGTGGGTGTTTTTATCACCTTTCACCTGGTCTGCTTCGGGTGGATTTTATTCCGGGCTGATTCGATGCAGAAAGTAGGAGAAATGCTGACTCAAATAGTCACTAACTTCCATCCGGAAGTTTTTCTCCAGTTTGTTACGGGTTACAAAGGTGTTTTTGCATTGATGATAATAGGCTATGTCTTTCATTTTGTTCCCAAGCGGATAGAAATGTATTTGCAAAAGTGGGTCACCGACTCGCCTTTGGTAGTGCAGGCCTTGCTGTTGTCGCTGGCGATCTTGACCGTTGTCCAATTTAAGAGTGCCGGTGTTCAACCTTTTATTTATTTTCAGTTCTGATGTGAGCTATGGAGAATTTGACCATGAAACATATACCTCGGTTGTTACTCATCGTTCCCTGTTATAATGAAGAGGAAGTCTTACCGGAGACCATTCATCGTCTGACTGATATGCTGGCTTTGCTGAAGCAGCAGCAATTGGTATCTGTCGGACATATTCTTATTGTCGATGATGGCAGCACCGACAACACCTGGCAGATGATTGAGGCATTTGCGCTGAAGCATAAAGAAATCTCCGGATTGAAGTTGGTGCATAATTCCGGACATCAGCAAGCGTTGTGGGCCGGATTGGAATATGCTGTTGACCGTTCGGATGTGACTATTTCGGTCGATGCCGATTTACAGGATGATATTCGGGTGATACCTCAGATGCTGACGTATTATTTGCAGGGTATTGATATTGTGTATGGCATCCGGAAAGAGCGGAAGTCAGATACTTTCTTAAAGCGTTTTTCTGCCCAGCTGTTCTATAAAGTAATGGGCAGCCTGACCGGAGACATTATTTATAATCATGCCGACTTTCGCCTGATAAGCAACCGGGCTTTGCAGGCGTTGCTGCAATATCCTGAGCGGAATCTGTTCTTGCGTGGTCTGGTCAGTTCTTTGGGTTTCCCGTCGGCTATGGTTTATTATGACCGACAGAAAAGACCGGCCGGCCAATCCAAATATCCGTTGTGTAAAATGCTGAGTTTCGCGGCTGAAGGCATCACTTCTTTTTCCATACGTCCTTTGCAGGGCATCGTTCTGTTGGGCCTTTTGTTCATCCTGATCTCTGTCGGTGTGATCATTTATGCGATTGTAGTTTATTGGGAAGGTGAAACTATTCCGGGCTGGACTTCCATATTGGTTTCGTTGTGGCTGATTGGCGGCTCGATGATGACGGCTATCGGCATTATCGGCGAATATATCGGAAAAATCTATAAGGAGGTGAAAAAACGGCCTCGCTATCTGGTGGATAAAACGACTGAATGGCAGGATGATAATCAGGAGAAAGAGTCATAGCCATTTTCGGTATTGCTGTGATTCCTATAATATTAAAACGAGGATACGTTAAGAGCAACGCATCCTCGTTCTTCGTCATGACATACACGACTGCGTTAAGGCTTCATACATTTATTTACTCCAGTTTTTATTCGGTTTCTCACTCATTTCCAAAACCAGACTTCCTCCTTTCAGTAATTCAGCTGCCGGAAACTTGAATGAGTTCAGTTCCTTTCCATTAAGCACAGCAGATTGTATATACTTATTCTTTCGGGAAGCATTTCTGGCTTCGATGATAAATTCTTTTCCTCTTCCATACCGATGATCGAGATGGAGAACTATCTTTTCATATAGTGGACTGGCTATTTCGTAAACAGGTTCAGTCTGGCAACCTCCATCTGTCTGGAAAAGTCCGATAGCTGCCATAATGAACCACGCGCTCATTTGTCCTTGGTCTTCATCTCCAAGATAGGCATTGGCTATACCAGAACCATAATAACGGTCGATGATAGAACGGCTCCATTTCTGGGTAAGCCAGGGTTTTCCGACCCAGTTAAACAGAAAGGCAAAATGCATGGACTGCTGATTACCCTGTACGACCGGAAAATCCCAGTATTGATCGTTGGGTGCGTTGTACCTCCAAGGTTCGCTGGCTTGAAATCCCCATTCCAGCCGTTTGATGAAGCGGTCTTTGCCAATGGCTGCTGCCAATGCCGGGACATCTTGCGGAACGAAATAGGTGAGTTGCCAGGCATTCCCTTCTACATAATGGTGATTAGCTCCTGAACGGAACGGGTCAAAGTCGGCAGCCCATTTCCCTTTGCTGTCTTTCAAGGTAGCGAAGCCGGACTTCGGTTCAATTACATGTTTCCACCACGAGCCACGCTGGTTGAATTCCTTATAAACCTTTTCGTTTCCGATGGCTTTGGCAAATTGGCCGACTGTCCAGTCGTCGAAAGCATATTCCAGGGAATTGGAGAAACGACCCAAGTCGGATGGCACATATTGATATTTGAGATAGGCTTCCAGATCACGGTTCCCGGCATATCCGGCAAATACTTTCTGCGAAGGTGTCGTTTGCATCTTTATCATGGCTTCAAGAGCTTTGTTGGTATCAAAATCCTGAATGCCCATTTGATAGGCACCTACGATCAACGGTATTTCGTGCTCGGCAACCATCACCGGAATATAATTCATGCCTGCCGGACCTTTTGCCAGCCATCCGTTGGCATCGTACATGGCTAGTTGAGAGTTCACCCACCGATGACTCCATTCGGGAGTTACCAAGTTCCAAAACTGGTTTAAGTTCCAGAATGTATTCCAGAAGGCGTCACATCCTAAGGCTACGTCGTCCTGGTTGGCCAGCTGATGAATTTTCTTATCTGTCGAGATCCATTGACCATTTACGTCGCTCCATGTGTTCCGGCTGCAGAGCGCCCGATACATATTATTATAGAAACGAACTTTCTCCTGGCGGTCGGCAGTAGAAATTTCTACACGGCCGAATAACTCGTTCCAGACAGCTCGCTGGTGATCTCGTACGGCTTCGAAGCTCCAGCCGAAGGGTTCGCTGATTTCTGTCTTCAGATTGAGGGCGGCATTCTCGAGGCTTACTAACGAAATACCGGAACGGACCTGTACAACTGGGTCCTGTCTGACATCAAACTGCAGGAAGAGACCAGCATCTTTCAGGTCTTTTCCTGTCAGATGTTCTGTCTTGACGACTGTTCCGTCTGTCCATCCGCCCATTTCCTGAATGGGCTGGTCGAATTCCAGCACGAAGTAAAGCCGATAATCCTGGTCGGCATCATTGCTCCATACGTTACGTGACAGCTGGTGGCTGACTCCTTCAATCCGGTTCGGTCCGACTTTCTTTATCTCGATATCACTTAATACATAATCGTATTCAGTAGGAATGTGAAGATCGACTAAAACTCGGGCGCCTTCCCGGTCTTGTGGAAATGTATATCGCTGGAATCCGCAGCGTGTCGTGGCCGTCAGTTCTGCCTCGATATCATAATCATCCAGATGGATGGCATAGTATCCGATGCCTGCCTGTTCGGTTTGCTTGCGGATACGAGAGCGGTAACCCGAATCCGGATCCATTTCATCTCCTTCCTGAATAACCAGCTTTCCGTTAGTCGGCATCAGTCCGAGACCGCCCAATGTCCATTCATGGATGTGACTGAAGCAACCGATGTTTTCGAACGTCGGCTGATAACCTGCCTGCCAGCCTGCATTCTGGTTATCCGGGCTAAGCTTTACCATGCTGAAAGGCATCCATGGTCCGGGAGCGATCATCCAGCGGGAATGTCCGGTACCAATGCGGGTATCTACGTAGTCAGCATACGTCTGAAGTCGTTGAGGCTCGCGAAGAACAGTACCTTTTTCTACCATTTTCCCGTCGATCCGGATGCAATATTGGCTTTCTTTGGGCGCGGTTACTGCCGGCATCGGTGCTTCAAAGATATAACGCGCTGTATCCAACTGTTGGGTGAAAATAGATTTCCCATCGAGTTCAACGGATAGACGCGGTTGTTTATCCAACTCTTCCACATCAATCAGCAAAGGTTGGAATCGCTGTCCGTTTTGTTCTATTTCGTATGCGGCAGCAGATGCGCGGCGAATAAAAGCCTTCTGGGGCTTTTGCAAGCGAACACCTTCCGGACTGTCCATACAGATCTGGTCGAAAAGAATCCAAGAACCTTCCAGGACGGATAGACGGATTTCGTTACCTCCTTGATGAATGAGGGTGTTGTCGATAGGGATTTCTATCCGGTTTTCTTGTGTTCCGCTCAAATCTCCTTCGATTGATCGGGCATTTTTGCCGGCGGGTAACTGGAATTTCCAGGATTCTCCGTTGATTGTTACTTTCAGAAGCGGAGGTTGTTCAACCGCATTATCGAGCACATCAATTATCAGTTTCCAAGAGCCTGCATCCGGTTTCTTGTCTATACCGAATAGAAGTGTGGTTTCATGTGTCCGCCAGCCGGAAGTACCGCCAGTTCCGCCCCAGCTGTCGGCCGGACCTGGAATAACATACGGAAAATCTTTCGAAGCATCCGAATATCCGATTAAGAAATAACGGTCTTCATAACCAAAGTCGTGAGCCAGGAAGTCCTTATATTGATCGGGAGCTAAGGCAAAGCCTGTCGCCTGATTATCGTTCTGTCCAATCGTCCAGAGTTGTTCTGCATGAGCTGTGGCAACGCCAAAAGCTAATCCGGATACAAACAGAAGAGATGTAAGATAAGTATGCATATGTTCTATTTTTTATTGCAAATTAATGGAAGATTTCTCAGATGACTGTGATATTATATTTTGATATACTTATAAAAAATTCCGATGTGTGTACGATAAGCAAATAATATCTCATATGAAATTTTTTTATATAAGAATTATAAT